>ERZ857693.3608-NODE-3608-length-12490-cov-6.823804_pt1 | contig 12490 bp, 8 predicted proteins | sample MGYA00519765_ERZ857693 | MGnify/ENA primary metagenome ERZ857693 (study PRJEB31778, sample SAMEA3449354) | human gut metagenome | biome: human gut; feature: human-associated habitat; material: faeces | place: United Kingdom | collected 2010/2012 ... | reverse complement strand
GTCAGCAAGAACTAATGTACTTTGTCTGCTCTGCTTTTTACAATATGGATAAAAGCCGTAGTGAAATTGTGAGTTTCTTATTCCAAGTCTTTCCACTCTATTTTCCTGCCGGAGAAAGTGCATTGGCTAAAAAGATGCCGGGATTAGAAAAGGTTAGAGAGCGAAGAGGAAAAGAAGAATGTTTGTGAAGAAATCTATTGGTGTCCGGTAAAACATTCAAAACCTATTTGACTTTTTATTTTCCCGGACAGCCGATATATTGAACGTGCAGGGTCTTCATTGTGAGATAAAAATCCATTAAAAGAGCCCGAATTGGGCAAATATGACATTCTTGTCAATGAATACCCCATAAAAGGAAAACAATTTTATCGGACAACCGACACAATCATTGAGACATGAGGCTTGTCAACGCATAAAATCACTCTGAACAGCTGGTTAAACACGTTCACCGGACACCAATAGAAGAAATCAAGAAGATAATTTCAACTAATTACTCAAAAACAGATAGTAAGATCGCAAGTATTACTGATACTTGTAGCTTCTTCGGAGAAAGACAAAAACAGCCCATTCATTTTGCGTCGTTTCGATGATGATGTTTATGAGCCATTACCTGCAAACAATTCATGCTTATTAATGGGTATAAGTTCATTATGAGCTTAAAAAAACAAGTGGATTAGGGTTAAATATCAAAAACATGTAGGAAAATATACAATAAACGAGTATTTTTGTCGTTTTAATAGAAGAAATTCAGCAGAGATTATGAGCGTTAAACAAATACCCAATAGATTAAAAGCTGCTTTGGCTGATAATCACAAGACAAGCAAATGGCTTGCTGATCAATTAGGGAAATCAGACATGACGGTTTCCAGATGGTGTACTAACCGCTCCCAACCTTCTGTCCACCAATTGATAAAGATAGCTAATCTCTTAGATGTTGATGTATCAGAACTGCTTAATAAAACAAAATGATTAACGTATGAAGTACAGATTTATAGATTTGTTTGCAGGTGCTGGTGGACTATCAGAAGGTTTTATCAGAGCTGGTTATGAACCCATAGCACATATTGAGATGGATCACTATGCTTGTGACTCATTGAAAACTCGTGCAGCATTTCATTATTTAAAGGAGAACGGAAAACTTGAAATATACGAAGAATACCTCAAAAACAAGAAGGAAAAAACAGATGGAAGTTGGCTTTGGAATCAAGTTCCTAAATCTGTGATTGACTCGGTTATTCAAGAAGCTATAGGGAAAGAAACATTGCCAAGCCTTTTTGAAAGAGTTGATAAACTTTGTAATGGGAAGCCCGTTGATATGATTATTGGAGGTCCACCATGCCAGGCATATTCTGTCGCTGGCCGTGCTAGATTAGGAAAAAAAATTGAAGAAGACCCTCGTAATGACCTATATAAATTCTATGTAGAGTTCCTTAAACGTTATAAGCCCAAAATGTTTGTGTTTGAAAATGTTTTGGGAATTTTTACTGCCAAAGGTGGAGAGCCATTTAGGGATCTTATTCGATTGGTGCGCGAGTTAGATTATAATATAGATTTTCGTGAACAGATAGCATCACAGCATGGAGTTTTGCAAAAACGTCATAGGGTCATTATTGTTGGTTGGCAAAATAAAAGAGACACACAAGAAGATACCTCGTATCACTATCCGTACCTTCTTGAAGAGCAAATGCCATACAAAATGATGAGGGATTTGTTTTGTGATCTGCCTATAGTTAAGGCTGGAGAGGGTACACTTTGCGGAATTGTTCATTACACAAAGCCTTTAAGCGATATGGAATACCTTAAAAAATCAGGAATTAGAGGAGTCTTGAGCTTTACCACTCAGCACATTGCACGTCCTAACAATCCTACAGACAGAGAAATCTATAAGCAGGCAGTTGAACAGTGGAATGAAGGAAAACGTTTACGGTATGATAAGCTTGATCCCTCACTGCAGAAGCATAAAAATACGCAGACATTCTTAAACAGGTTTTGTGTGGTAGATCCTAACGGTGTATGTCACACCGTTGTAGCACATATCGCTATGGATGGACATTATTACATATATCCAACTCCTAATCCAACGACGGATAATGTACGTTCTATTACAATACGTGAAGCTGCAAGAATTCAATCATTCCCAGATGACTACTTTTTTGAAGGAAGTCGCTCTTCCGCATTTAAACAAATTGGTAACGCTGTCCCTGTAGTCCTTGCAGAGAAGATTGCTTTAGAGATAAAAAAAATATTAGCTCATGAAGATGAATTACGAAGAACTCAAAACCGCTAATGCTACACCTGCTGCTGCGTCCATGGTTGAGACTTTTCGAGCTATGGGCTATAGTTTGGAAACAGCAATGGCTGATATATTAGATAACTCTATATCAGCTGGAGCGAATAATATCTGGATCTCGAGAATCTGGAAAGGTGGTCAATCAATTATCACTATTAAAGATGATGGCATTGGAATGAATCATCAGGAACTGATCGAAGCAATGAGACCAGGTTCTCAGAATCCTTTGGAAGAACGTTCAAAAAGTGATTTAGGTCGATTTGGTTTGGGACTGAAAACCGCCTCATTCTCTCAATGTAGAAGACTTACCGTATATAGCAAAAAGGCTGATTACAAGCCCGTTTATTGGACTTGGGACTTAGACTACGTTGCAAAAACAAACCAATGGGAACTTCTTCAATGGATTCCTGATGAATATATAAATGCTCTTGATGATGTTTCTCATGGCACTTTGGTTATATGGTCAGGTTTAGACCGAATCATTAACCCAGAAACAAGTGAGATTGATATTAACTCAAAGGTCAAATTTTCTTCACTATTAGACAATGTGAAACGACACATTTCAATGACTTTTCATCGTTTTATAGAAGAAAAAGTTGTGAGGATTTTCTGGTGTGAACATGAAATTGAGCCTTGGAATCCATTCTGTGAAAATGAACCAAAGACGCAGATAAGACCCACCGAAAACATTATTGGTGGAATATCTGTCAAGGGGTATGTTTTGCCTCATAAAAGTGCGTTCTCTAGCGAAGCAGCCTATGCTAAAGCAGAAGGTATTAATGGATGGGCAGCTCAGCAAGGATTCTATGTATATAGAGGAAAAAGATTACTTTTAGCAGGTGATTGGCTTGGGCTATTTAGAAAGGAAGAGTACTATAAATTAGTGCGAATTAAAATAGACTTACCTAATACATTGGACACTGAATGGCAGATTGATATTAAAAAATCAAGAGCCTATCCTCCAATGCAAAATAGAAGTCAACTTGAATCTTACGCTAAAGCTGTGAGATCAATTGGTTGTGAAGTCTATCGACATAAAAAGCTGGTACATCTTTCCAACCTCTATGGTGCGAGAAGAAAAAAGATAATAAATGGTCTTTTGTGGTTAATCGTGAACATGACATGATTAAGCAAATAAAAAGTATGGCTCTTGACAACCCTGAGAAGGCTATTAACACTCTTCTTAGCTTTATTGAGGAAACATTACCAACTAAGACAATTTATATCAATGAAGCAAAAGGTGAAGAGTCTCAACTTGAACCTTTTATGGGTATCAATCCTTCAATCATAACAGATATGATGCGGACGATGTATGATAACCAAATTAAAACGGGAAAGACATCTGAACAAGCCAAAGCATATCTAAAAACAGTAGAACCTTTTAACCTCTTTGAGGATTTAATCGAAAATTTATAGCTATGCAGAATCAGATTATTAATATGTGTCGAGTCCTAATCGGACCAAATGCTGTTGTAACAGACGATCAGATTAATGATGCTATAGAAAGGGTATCACTAATCTTTCCCAATATGGATATTGCGCAAGTAAAAAGCGAATTACTATCCTTGTATGGAGTAAGGATTCAGGACTTTCAAATACTAGAAGGGAATGAAAGAAGACAACCTTGGCTTAGAGATTTCAAAGCTGAGCGCAAGTCTACTTGGGACTTTTGGGTGAGGTATAAACAATATTTGTCTGAACAAAAAGGTTTTGCTCCACTTGTCATTCAAAAGTTAGATGAAATGAGTGACCGCATTTTAGATAATTTGTTTAATCCCCAGCTGACCAATATCACAATTGATAAAAAAGGGTTAGTTGTAGGTCAAGTTCAATCTGGTAAAACAGCTAATTACACAGGCTTAATTTGCAAAGCTGCTGATGCAGGCTTCAATTTTATCGTTGTACTAGCTGGCATCTTGAATAATCTGAGAAGTCAAACTCAAAGTAGAATAGATGAGGGTTTTTTAGGATTTGATACCCAATACGAACGAGCATATAATATCAACAATACTACCAAAATAGGTGTAGGACTGATTCCTGGTTTTGATTCCGCAATTGCTAATTCCTATACCACAAGTTTGGATTCTGGCGATTTCAATAGTAGGGCAGCAAATACTGCTGGGTTCAACTTCAATGCACCGCAACCCATAATTCTGGTTGTAAAAAAGAACGCATCAGTATTAAAGCGCTTGAACACTTGGCTGAAAGCTCAAGCTGGAGGTCACAAGATTGCAAATAAATCGTTGCTACTGATTGATGATGAAGCTGATAATGCTTCAATCAATACAAAGAAAGATAAGGATTTAGACCCAACAGCAATCAATAAAGGTATTAGAACGCTGATTGGACAATTCAATAGGTCTGCCTATGTTGGATATACAGCCACACCTTTTGCTAATATATTTATAGCACAAGACGAATCAGATTTGTTTCCACGTGACTTTATTATCAATCTCCCTGCACCAACTAATTACATTGGTCCTGAAAAAGTATTTGGGACAAGTATGGATGTTGAGGAGGAAGAAGACTTGTTGCCGATTGTAGTTCCTATTAGCGATTATCTGACTTTCATACCAGAGGGGCACAAAAAGAATGATCCTAAGCCAACATTTGCAGATATACCAGAGTCGTTAAAGACAGCTATTAAGAGCTTTATATTGACATGCGCTATACGCTTAGCAAGAGGCCAAGAAAATAAGCATAACTCTATGCTTATCCACGTTTCTCGTTATCAGCTATGGCAAAATGAGATTAAAGAATTGGTAGCTCAACAGTTTTCATATTATAAGCAAGAGATAGAAGCAAACGACCCATCTGTACTCAGTGAATTTCAAGATTTGCTAGAGAATGACTATACTGAAACAACCAATAAGATTAAGAATTCAACTCTTTCCAATATTGATCATTGCTTGCAAGTCCATCAGTGGGAAGATATTAAGCCTTTACTTTTCAAAGTTGTTCAGAAAATTGAAGTGAAATCCATTAACGGATCTTCTGGTGATATTGTTGATTATCAACTGAATTCTAAAAATGGGGTTTCTGTTATCGCTATAGGCGGAGACAAACTATCTCGAGGTCTGACGTTGGAGGGACTTTCTATAAGCTATTTCTTACGTGCTTCTAAAATGTATGATACATTAATGCAGATGGGTAGATGGTTTGGGTATCGTCCAGGATATGTTGATTTATGCCGTCTATTTACAAGTGCTGAACTCAATGAATGGTATCGACACATTGCTATCGCTAGTGCTGAGTTGCGTGAAGAATTCAACTATCTTGCAGAATCAAGAAGTACACCGGATAAGTATGCTCTCAAAGTACGTACACATCCTGGATGCCTACAAATCACTGCTCTTAATAAGATGAGGAATACCAAGGAAATTCAAGTATCGTGGGCTTCTCGACTCATTGAAACTTATCAATTGCCGATTGATAAGGGATTAAAGAACAGAAATCTTGTTGCTACTGATGAGCTTCTGGCCGGATTAGGTGAACCCATAATCAAAGATGGAGACTATCTTTGGAAAAATGTTCCAGCAAATCAAATTTGTGATTATTTCAATGAATTTACTGTTGCAGAATCCCTCAAAAAGGTAAATCTTGAATTAATTGTTAAGTACATCAATGAGTTACAAGGACATAACGAGTTGACGAATTGGAGCGTTGCTCTGATGAATAAGTCGGCTGGAAGTGGTCCTAATAAGGAATATCGTTTCTGCAACAAATATAAAGTTAATTGTTTCTATCGTAATAGAGCTATTGATACAGATTACAAAACATACTTTATTCGAAAGAATCATATCGTTGGTAATCAAGCTGATGAATTTGTAGATTTAGAAAAAGATATGCTAAATGAAGCTTTAGAAACAACAAAACGAGAATCTGTAGATAATGGTAAAATTTGGTCTAAGGCATATCCAAAACCATTGGTTGTACGTAGTAGTTTTAGACCCAAAACTCAACCACTACTGATAATTTATCCATTAAATCCAATAGGTGCTAACGTCATGAAGAATGGTGTGCCAGCAGAAGGTTCAACCGTATTTGTCGAAAGTGATGATCCATTTGTTGGGTTTGCCATTTCCTTCCCAGCAACAGATACATCGTTTGCAGTAAATTATAAAGTGAATATGGTAGGAGAATATGCTGATATTGAGGATAATTTCGATAACGAAAACGATAATGAGTATAGAGAATAAATATCAGATTATAGAGTTGTGGAACTCGTTAAAAAGTCTTGCGACAATAGGACTTGTGAAAAAGCTTTACGACACGACATTACCTATACAGGTATATGTCACATATAGCTATCCCGATGACATAATAGGTATTGCCGTCTCTTTCTCGAAAGAATTCAAGATTGATGTCACATCTTTAAGCAATTTAAGCGAGCTAAAAATTAGACAGCTCGTCGACACATCAATGCCTGGACAAAAAATGCTCCATGTTCAGCTAATGAGGAATGAGTACCAAAGAGCCTTTGCTGCATTATGTGAGGATTTGGTAACTACACTTAAACCACTATCCACTCCAAAGAAAATGGCTCAGGAAGTTGTAAATCAACTATATAGATGGAAAAACTTGTTTGGTAAAATGAAGTTTGACGGCTTGTCAAAAGAAGAACAGCAAGGCTTATATGGAGAATTAGTATTCCTTAGAAAAATGCTAAGTCGAAGTACTAATGATACCTACGCATCTACATTAAAGCTTTGGACAGGGGTTGAGAAGACAAATAAGGACTTTCAAGGTGATAATTGGGCTGTTGAAGTTAAAACAACATCTACTAATAATGCTCAATTCATAACCATAAACGGAGAACGACAATTAGATAATTCACTTGTAGCCCATTTATTTATCTACCATTTAGTATTGGAAGTATCCAAAATTAATGGAGAGAGTTTACCTATGATTGTAGCAGAAATAAAAAATCTCCTCAGCAGCAATGTACCTGCATTATGTATCTTTGAGGAAAAACTTATTGAGGTGAAGTACATCGCTAGTCATGAATCCTTGTATGCTGAACGTTTTTATAAAAAAAGGAACGAAAAGTGCTATAAAGTATTAGCTGATTTCCCAAGAATCATGGAAAATGACCTTAGAAACGGAGTAAGTAATGTTGTTTATGCCATTTCTATCGGCATGTGCGATGAATATTTAGTTTCTGAGGGTGTCTTATTTAATACCATTAAATGATATGAATAATGATATAAACAAATATTATCTATCTCTTATTCAGGAAATTTCGACCCGCCAACTATCTAATGAAGATGGCGATAATCAAGAACAGACATTCACAAGATATGTTTTTGATGTATTGTCAGAAGCTGGAGAAACAGAGAATGCGACAGTAGCTTTTGATGAAAAAGACCTAGGAACCAAAAAACAGCATAAAATTAATGGTTATGCAATAGCAGATAATTATGAGACTGTTGACTTATTCATATCTATTTATGGGTGTGAAGAAAGTATTTATTCAACACCTAAAACTGAAATAGATAGAGCTTCCACTAGAATTATTAATTTCTTCAGGAAGGCTGTATATGGAGATTATGCAAACGAAGTAGCAGAATCATCTGAAATATTTGAATTTGCAAACACATTATCTTCATACCAAGAACTAAAAGATAATTTGGTAAGAGTTAATGCCTTTATTCTTACGAATGGTGAGTATAAAGGCGAATTTCCTGCCAATGTAGATATATGTGGATATAAGGTATTCTTCCGCGTTATAGACCTTAGATATCTTTACCAGATAACTGTAGAGTCACGTGTGCCTATTGAAATCAATTTCAAGGAAGAAGGATATACTGTTCCATGTCTATCTGCCGCTTCTGAAAATCCCGATTATCAAGCATATGTAGCTATAATACCAGGAACTTGTTTAGCCAATTTATATGAAAGATTCGGTGCCAGATTATTGGAGCAAAATGTCCGTTCTTTCCTCCAGTTTACAGGAAAAATCAATAAAGGTATCAGAGATACAATAAAAAAAGAGCCACATATGTTCTTGGCTTTCAACAATGGATTAGCGGCTACTGCTGATCACATCGAATTAGATTCTACCGGTAGAAACATTGTCAAAATATCTAATTTACAGATAGTAAATGGCGGTCAAACAACAGCGTCTATTTATCACACATGGAAAAAAGACAAGGCTGATATATCTGGCATTTTTGTTCAAGCAAAAATATCTGTTATCAAAAGAGCAGAAGAATTTGCAGATATTGTGTCACGCATTTCTCGATATGCAAATACTCAAAACAAGGTAAATGATGCTGATTTTACTGCCAATAATGCGCATCTTGTAGCTTTCGAAAAGTTGTCTCGATATATCTTGACACCAATAACAGAAGATTCAAACATCCAGACATATTGGTTCTTTGAAAGGGCAAGAGGACAGTATAAGAATTTTCGTCAGAAGGAGGGATTTACCAAATCTCGCCAAGCCGCCTTTGACTTAAAATACCCCAAGAAGCAGGTTATAACAAAGGTAGAGTTAGCTAAGTATATAAACGCATACGAAGAAGTATATGATGGGAAGAAAATTGCTATCGGACCGTTTATTGTTGTACGTGGTAACGAAAAGAACTACAGCAAGTTCATTAATAACAACTTACCTGAAAATATTAAAAACCTCAATAGTATATATTATGAAGATGCCATTGCAAAAACGATATTATTCAGAACTACCGATAAAAGATATGGAACCAAGGTATCAGGAAATAATATTGGTGAGCTAAAACAGGTAGTTGTTCCATATGCTATATCTTTATTAACTACTATAACGAAGGGCAAACTAAACCTCTACAAAATATGGAAAAACCAATGCCTTTCTAATGCTCTTTCAGATTTCATCTATGAGCTAATGAAACAAATTAATGATTTTATTCTCAAAGAATCGCCTGTATCGCACTATATTGAGTGGTCTAAGAAAGAAGAGTGTTGGGAAAAGGTTAAGGCATATACATGGTCTTACGATTTGAATGATATAAAACCAGATCTTATTAATTCGTCGACTCCAGCCAGAAAAGGTTTCTCACTGAGTTCTGACGAAAATGACGAAGATGTTGCGCATGATATGGAAATCATAGAATCTATTCCATATTCACTGTGGAGAAAAATTGCAGAATGGGGAAAAGAAACTGATTGTTTATCTATCAACTATCAATCTGCGGCCCAAGAAACTGCTCATAAGTTGAAGTTTAATCATAAGTTCACTGATTCAGATAGAAGAAAGGCCATAAATATCTATAATATCGTTTGTGAAAAAAACATCGATTTATTGTTTGAGGCAGACAAACTTGCTTCCGAAGACAATAGGGCATCGAGCGCAATTCATTCCTCCTCTACTGATTATGATAACGATAATATCACAATAGAGTTAGTTCAAAAAATGGTTGAGTGGGATCGCAGGCGTAGAGTTCTCAAAGATTGGCAATGGAAAGTTATGGATGAGATTGCCAAGGGGAAACGTCCATTGGATGAAAGGATGAAAAGAGGGATGTATATGAACTATATAGCTCTCAAAAAAAGAGGGTTTACAGAATAAAAAGATTGTGTAGATTCAAAAACGAAGTGCTCATTTGGCAAAGAAACAAATCTACAATAAAACAGAAAGCAATAGAGAAAATTTGCGAGAATATTAAACCAAACTTAATTGAACATTATAAATGATATGCAATTTCTGTCATCAATATGGACAAACTAACCAAAGAACAGCGTCATAAATGTATGTCCGCAATAAAAGGGAGAAATACGAAACCTGAATTATTGGTGCGGAAATTCCTTTTCAGCCGTGGTTTTCGCTATCGGCTTAATCACCCACGTCTTCCCGGTCATCCTGATTTGGTGCTTCGCAAATATCGAACAGTTATTTTTGTGAACGGCTGCTTTTGGCATGGTCATGATTGCCGAAATACACGCCCGGCAGAAAATAAGGAATACTGGCAAAAGAAATGCGAACGTAATATGAAGCACGATAAAGATGTGACTGCCATGTTTGAGGCACGCGGATGGAAAGTTCTGCGTATTTGGGAATGCGAATTAAAAAAGAGAAACGAAACTATATTAGTCGAAAAAATTCAGTCAATATTGAGTCGTTCTTCTGAAAGGACACAACGATGACAATTAAAGCTGTTGATTTATTTTGCGGCGTAGGCGGGCTTACCTATGGTTTGCAAAAAGCGGGAATTCCAGTTGTAGCAGGAATTGATATTGATGATTCTTGCGAATACGCTTATACTCACAACAACAACTGCACATTTATTCATAAAAGCGTTGAAGATGTCACAGGAAAAGAAATACGCGCCCTTTTGCGAGGCGCTGACGTTAAAATACTCGTCGGATGTGCGCCATGTCAACCTTTTTCAAGCCATCAAAAAGATAAGCAAAACCGTTCTAAACATAAAGACTGGAAATTACTATACCAATTTGGGCGGTTGGTGGAAGAAACTCGTCCCCACATAGTATCAATGGAGAATGTGCCAGAATTAGAAAAAGAAAAAGTTTTTAAAGATTTTGTTTCCACGTTAGAAGGCTTGAATTATATTGTAAATTATCAAGTTGTAAATGTCGCAAATTATGGCGTACCGCAACGGAGAAAAAGGTTGATTTTGCTTGCGTCGCGTCGCAAAGAAATAAAACTTATTGATGCAACACATCAAAAACATCTGACAGTTAGAGACGCTATTGGTAGCTTACCGAGAATTTCCGCTGGAGAGGCAAATGAAAACGATAGGCTTCATATTTCGCCAGCACTCTCTCCTATCAATTTGGAACGAATACAACATTCCGTTCCCGGCGGTACATGGCGTGATTGGCCTGAACGTTTAGTATTAAACTGCCATAAAAAAGAAGGCGGAAAAACTTATGCATCAGTATATGGTAGAATGAAGTGGGATGATTTGTCTCCTACTATCACCACACAATTTATCGGTTATGGAACCGGACGTTTTGGACATCCAGAACAGGACAGGGCGATTACTTTACGGGAAGGCGCTATTTTACAGTCTTTTCCTCCTGATTATCAATTTTCGCCTAGCAATGTTGAAGTTCCGATAAGGAAAATAGCACGCCATATAGGAAATGCTGTTCCGCCTCGTTTGGGCGAAGTGATTGGAGAAAGTATAATTAGAAGTTTACCTAAAAAGAGACAAAAGAAAGCGACGATTGCAAATGAAAGAGAAAGAATACAAACTTAATATTGATCCCCGTATTTTGGAATTATTAGGTCCAAGCCTGTATACAAACATTTATTATGTGCTAGCTGAATTAATTGCTAATGCTTACGATGCAGATGCCCACAATGTATATATCATTGCTAACAAGGATGATATTACCGTTGAAGATGACGGCAAAGGAATGTCATATGCTGACGGCGATATCCAGAAATACCTTAATGTTGCCGCGGTTTCTAGAAATACCGATGCCGAATCTCTAACCCCTATGAAACGGAAGAAAATGGGGCGTAAAGGCGTAGGAAAACTAGCTGCCCTATCGGTTTCTGAGAACGTTCTTATAAAGACGATTTCAAATGGAGAAAAATCAGGGTTTGTATTATCTCGCCATATAAACGACAATAATTTACTTGTGCCGCTCACTGACGAGCAAATTTCTTTCGAAAGAGTATCTGGCAACGGTACTTCTGTCGTTATGCAGAATCCGCAGTACAAACTTCATAGTACATTAAAGGCAATTAAACGCAATTTACTTAAGATATTCCCGTTAGTAAATGAGAAGTTTAAAATTCACCTAATTCGGGGAACGGAAGCGGAAACCATTGAGAACTTTGATAAGGAAATGATTTCAGAACTCTCTACTCTAATTACTTTAGGGGATGAATTTACATATCTTAATGATTTTTTCCAGACGCCATATGGAAATGAAATAGCAGAACTCCGCAAAAATAAACCTTTAGCAACAATGCCCATTAGTATGGATGACAAATCTGGTGTTGAACATACATATAACGTAGAAATCAAAGGATGGATAGGAACTTATACATCAACTCGCGGCAGAAAAGTAGAGTTAACGGATTTTCCTGATAATTTTATTTCTCTGTATGCCAACCAAAAAATGGGCGAATTTAATATACTTCCTGTTGTTGGACAAAATAAATTGAATGAAGTCTATGTCGTAGGTCAACTTCATGTTGATATTTTTGAACTGACGGAGTTACCCGATATGGCTCTAAGCAATCGT
>ERZ857693.3602-NODE-3602-length-12506-cov-3.121436_pt1 | contig 12506 bp, 9 predicted proteins | sample MGYA00519765_ERZ857693 | MGnify/ENA primary metagenome ERZ857693 (study PRJEB31778, sample SAMEA3449354) | human gut metagenome | biome: human gut; feature: human-associated habitat; material: faeces | place: United Kingdom | collected 2010/2012 ... | reverse complement strand
CATAATCCATATACGCAAGATTATGCTCAATTTTTTGTATAGTTTTTAATTGGTGATTAGTATTAGCTCTGCGGTGGGAATTGGCTAAAATACCGGTTGTTTTAATCATTGTCCCAGAAAACATTTGCCTTTTCTCTCAAAAGATGATATAATGATATCAGTGTTATTTTGCAGAGAGATGGTTGTTTAAATGGATCAGAACCAAGTGCTGAAAAAATATTTCGGCTATGATAATTTCAGAGAGGGTCAGGCGGAGCTGGTGAGCAGCATTCTGTCGGGGCGTGATACCCTGGGAGTTATGCCTACGGGTGCGGGAAAATCCGTATGCTATCAAGTACCTGCGCTGATGTTCGGGGGCGTTACTATCGTTATCTCCCCACTTATTTCGCTGATGCAGGATCAGGTAAGCTCGCTGGTGCAGTCGGGCATTCCTGCGGCGTTTATCAACAGCAGCCTTACAATGAATCAGCTTTACACGGTGCTGAAAAATGCGGAGCGTGGGGCTTACAAGCTTATTTATGTCGCCCCCGAGCGCCTTGACAGCGAGGTGTTCATGAACTATGCCATGCACGCCGAGATATCTATGATAACCGTTGACGAGGCGCACTGCATTTCTCAGTGGGGTCAGGACTTCCGTCCCTCTTATCTGAATATCCCACGGTTTGCCGCAGCGCTTCCAAAGAGACCTGTTATGACTGCGTTCACCGCCACCGCCACGGAAAGGGTGCGTGATGATATCGCCCGCCTGCTGGAGCTTAAAGACCCGTTTACTCTGGTCACGGGCTTTGACAGAAAAAATCTTTATTTTGAGGTGCGCCGTCCCTCCGACAAATATGCCGACCTGAAAAGACTGGTGAAAAAATACGACGAGGAGGGCAGGAGCGGCATCATCTACTGCTCCACCAGAAAAAACGTGGAGACCGTGTGCGAGCGGCTGTGCAGCCAGGGCTTTTCCGCTACCAGATATCACGCAGGGCTTGCGGAGGAGGAAAAACGCACAAATCAGGACGATTTCATTTACGACAGGCGCAAGATAATGGTCGCAACCAACGCTTTCGGCATGGGCATCGACAAATCAAACGTTTCCTTTGTTATCCACTACAATATGCCCAAGGACGTGGAAAGCTATTATCAGGAGGCGGGACGTGCAGGCCGTGACGGCTCTCCTGCGGATTGCATACTGCTCTACAGCGGTCAGGACGTTAACACCGCAAAATTCCTTATAAACAAAAGCTATGACGAGTCGGAGCTGGAGCCTGAGGCTGCGGAAGAGGTGAGAAACCGTGACCTGAAGCGCCTCAAGGATATGACGATCTACTGCACCTGCGCCGAGTGCCTGAGAAGCTATATACTGAAATATTTCGGCGAGAAGTCGCCCTCACAGTGCGGGAACTGCTCCTGCTGCTGTTCGGAAGAAGGCGCCCAGGACGTTACTGTGGAGGCTCAGAAGATAATGTCCTGCATCTTCCGTGCAGGTCAGCGCTATGGGCTTAAAATGATTACGGATATCCTTACGGGCAAGGAAAACGAGCGCATAACCGCCGCAGGGCTTGACAAGCTCAGCACCTACGGCATAATGAAAGACAGCACAGAGCGAAACATCAAGCAGATAACCGAAAAGCTTATCTATATGGGCTATGCTCAAAAGACAGAGGACGAATATCCCGTGCTGAAGCTGAATCCCTCCGCTCTCGACGTGCTTAGGGGGGACAAAAAGGTAATGGCACGACTGCCGAAGTCCGCCGGAGCAAAGAGAGCTCCCGTTTATGCCTGCGACCCTGTGCTGCTGGATAAGCTCAAAGCGCTGCGTGCAAAGCTTGCCTCCGTTCAGGGCGTGCCTGCGTACCTTATCTTCACCGATACGTCTCTCCGTGATATGTGTGAAAGGCTGCCGAGGACAGACAGCGAGTTTCTGAACGTATCGGGCGTGGGAGCGGCAAAGCTGGAACGCTACGGAAACGCATTCATCACGGTCATCAAGGAATATGCAGAGAAAAATCAGGTTGCCGCAGTCACCGAGGAAAAGGAGATAAAAAAGCTCCGTCGAAACATGATGAAAACGGCGGAGGATATAAGAGAAGCATTTGACGGCATATCGGCAGGGATAGGAAAGGTAACGCTGGGCAATGAATCGCTGTCACTTTCCGCATTTTCCGAAAAGATAATCACGGAAACGGATATGCACATGGCAACAGCACCGCTCAGGAAGTCAATAACAGGGTGGCTGAGGCAGTCGGGGCTGCTTACACAGGAGAGCGAATCAAGGGCTGCGGATATGGGTGAAGAGATAGGAATATACAATTTGAACGTGACATCTCCGCAAACGGGGAAGCAGTATATCAAGGTATTGTATAAGCCGTCAGCACAGCAGTTCATATTGGATAATATATCTGCTGTGGGGGAGTTTGCGGTAGAGAGCTTTATGAGTAAAAGCAAATAGTAAGCAAATTGATAAATATGTCCTCTACCTTAAATCCTTTAATTTTACAGTTTATATCGAGTATCTGCTGTTAGTTTTGCTTGGTTCTGAGGTGTGGGGCGGTTATTTTGTCCGTAAATCATTGAATTATCTTATAGATTGGCTTTATTTTCGTTGCCTTTCTGCAAATGCCAATCACAAATATTTTTTCAGATCCGTCATAAGCCGCTGCTCGGCGGAGATCAGATCACGGGTGAGCTTTGTGCTGCCGCCGTCGGCTGCGGCGTATTTGTCCATGCTCTGGCGGAGATTGTCTATACCCATGGAGCAGCCCTTTGAGACCAGCTCCGCTGCGTCCTGCTCGGTGCCGTTCATAAGAGTAAGGTCAGTCTTGACTGTTGACATCGCCTTTGCCATGGCAGAGGGATTTTTGCCCGCCCTGCCCCATGAGTTAAGGAGCTGCTCCGCCTCGGAGCGCAGCTTTTCATGCTCTTTCACACTTTTTTTGAGAATATCCTCAAGGTCGGCGTCGCCTGCCTTGGGGATAACGTCGTTTATGGCACCTATCCCCATTTTTATGCCTGCATCGCACTGCCTCAGCAGCTTTACGGTGTCCTTTTCTTCCTTGTCGTTCATGACCATCATTCCTTTCGTGGTTTGTATTATTATGTGAAAGGAATGATGGGTTATTCATCTGACGGGATATTCTATGCCGCCTACATACAGATATTCCACATCATCGGGGTCAATGGGATATTCAAAGCCTGTGCGGAAATGACCCTTGTCAAATGTAAAATGTCCGCCGAAGCTGTCACGGAGGTTATATGCCTTGGAATATTCCGTACCGCAGCTGACGGTCTCGCCGTTTTTCAGCTTTATATATGCCTTGCCTGCCAGCAGGCCGTTTTCGATGTTCATCAGGCTGTCATAGCTGTAGCCCTCGGTGTCGGCTGCAACGCCGCAGGGGGTTATGGTAAATTCGATGCCGTCGCCGCCTGCATATCGGTTGACATAATCGGGTATCTCAACGGTGAAATCTGCGGAGAACAGGCTGCTGTCAATGATATTGTCATATGAGATGATGCGGCCGGAGTTAAGATATACGCCGGACATATTGAAGCAGGTGAAATCTATGGGGATAGTGCCGCTCATCTCGCCGGTGCAGTTCACGGTGAAGATGCAGTAGAAAGTCCTGCTGTCCTCACGGACAAAGCGGATATCGGAATGTCCGCCGTTGGTGGAAAAGCGTGCGTAGGTGTTTTCCATTTCAACGCCGTCGTGTCCCCAGCCGTCAATGTACTGCTCCTCGTAATAGTCATACATAGGGATATCATGGTCAAAATCCAGCTTAAATACACAGAATATGCTGTAGCTGTCCGCCGCATAGCCCATGGGAGTGACCGTAAGGCCGTCGCTTTCACATTCAAGGGAGGATATGTCCATCTCGCCCGTAAGGCCCTCAAAATTGCTGTAGTCCGCCTCTCTGCCGTATATGACGGAGAACAGACCGCTCTGAGCCGCATACACCACCGTGCCGAACATCAGCACCAGCACCGCCGCAGCGGGGAGCATGAGCTGACGGAGCTTTGGTCTCGCCTTTTTTCGCCTTTGGGGGATATCAAGTATTTTCTGCCTTGTGGCATCGTCTGCCTTTAACTTGTCAAGTGCGTTTTTATAATGCTGTACATTCATCGCCGTATTCCTTTCCGAGAGCAGCCCTAAGCCGCTCTCTGCCACGCTGGAGCCTTGTTCTCACTGTAGATTCCTTAACGCCCGTAAGCTGTGATATTTCCTTGACGGAGTATTCCTCGTAGTAATAGAGATGTATCGCCGTGCGGTATTTCAGCGGCAGGCTCATGACCGCTTCAAGGACAGCCTGCTCGCTGCCGCTCATTTCAACATGAGCAAACTCATCGGAGCCGACATTGCCGATTATGTCATTGCTGACTATGTCGGTGCTGATCACATCAGCAATGTCCCTGTGGTCACGGCGGGAGAACCACGCCAGCCGTCTGCGATTGATGCAGTAGTTTGCCGTTACCCGAATGAGCCACGCCTTTTCCGCTTCCGCCGAATCGAAGGAGATATCCTCCTTAAACAGCCGAAGGAACACCTCCTGAGCGGCATCCTCCGCCTCGGCAAAGCTTTTCAGATAGGTGTATGCCAGCCGCACCACCATATCCAGCCGCCTGTTTACGGCGTTTTCATATTCTTCTTTGTTCAACACATCATCTCCCTGTCAGTGGAGTTTTATCGAAACGTTTCTGTATATAAAACACATCAGCGTGGCAAAAAGTCTCATTTTTATGCAATTATTTTAGGAAATATATTGTTTACAGATTATTGATGAATATAGATATCTGCTGTGCTATAATATAAAAGCTGACTGATTAAACAGGTCAGAAAATATGCGAGAGTGCTGGAATAGGCAGACAGGCACGTTTGAGGTGCGTGTGTCTTTGACGTGTGGGTTCAAGTCCCATCTCTCGCACCAAATAAAACCGCTTAGATAATGTATCTGAGCGGTTTTATTTTTTTGTTTGCCCGCAGTTTTGCCCGCATATAAGGAAGGCATGTTTCTTTTGACATTTATTCAAAAGAAAAGCCTGTCAAACTTTAAGTTCAACAGGCAAATATTATAATTACGAATTCAGGCGAGAGGAAACTTCGCTAGAAATCTTGATATTGCTATGCCAGAAGTTATAAGCGTCCAATCCCTGTGTGACTTCGTCATAAATATTAGCTTTTTGCTCAGGATCTCGTATTGTTATTATTAAGCAGAAGTCTTGACTAGGCATAAATCGTTCTAAAATCGCACGTTGTTCAGTATGATTTCGATAAAGTCCTTGCAAATACAAATACCAAAGTTTATCAGACGTTGCATAATGTTGTTTGTTTGATTCGGATAATTCAGACAAATCAACAGCGTATTTTTTTACTGGGTAGTATTTATCACCATACTGTATCAATAGTCTTTCACGTAAAGAAAAATCGGTATGGCTGTCTCTCATTAATCGTTTACTGTACAGTGAGTCTCTGAATATATTTTGTGCACCATCACGTCCGATTGGATTCAAAATATGACGCTTACTTACATCACGTTCTTTTTTAGCATCGTATGAGCCAAATTTAATATCAATGTTTGATTGACAGTACTCAATTCCTTGAGATGGATCTAAAATCGGATCATATACTAGAGTTGCAATTATCTGCCCTGTATAATAACCATTTTTTATTAGTGATTTAGGCATAGGAAAGTCCATAATATCGATTTTTTCTCCTTTTGAAAGAGTATCTCTTAGAATAAGAGTTGCTTCATAAGGAGCATTATAAAGTATATCAGTAACACTTTGGGGAACTCCAAAACCTAATTGCTTGGTTCTTTCTACTTCGGGAATTTTTAGATTTGAAGAGTATGAAGAAGAATGGATAATTAGCCCTTTAAGCAATAGCGGGTCAAACGTTTCATCTAATTCTTGATATAATCCTGTCGCTAATGCGGCAATACGTGGTGTGGAGAAACTTGTTCCGACATCGCTTGCCAAATTTCCGTTTATGTCAAACGATTTAACACCTGTAATTATTGTTTTACCATTATTATCTACTCCTGCGTTTCCGCCGTAATGTGATACCTCTGGTTTGATAATAAATTCGGGACCGGGACCAATTCTTGAAAATGGGGAGGGATTATCAATGTCAGCAAAATCATTTGATGATTTTTTATGGGCAATTGATCCAACTACCAAAGAACGCACAGAATCTGCCCCTTCATGAATTCTTCCTTTAGGTCTTCCTTGCACAAAGTTGGTACAATTACCTGCTGATTTGCATATTAAAACATTATACTTATCCTGCAAATCATCCAATGCTATTGCAAAATCTGAAAATTTTGAATCTACAATGGGACGAGTTATGCTGATTGAAAGATTCCATATTTTCACTTGATCATGATTTTTTTCTATTGCTTCTCTAATGTTTGAAATTAAATCATCTTCTTCCAAGCCTTCTTTATTTGTATCGGGAAATACGGTAGCATCAAATAGTTTTATTCCTCTGTGACCTACCCATGTTTCATTTTCCAAAGCATCTCCATAGAGGGCAACTCCCGCAACAAATGTCCCATGTGTTGGCGTAATCACAGATTCTGGGTATACGGACCAACGTTTATCAACCATCCATGGCAACAAGTGAGGGATAGGCGCAATACCATTATCAAGTATTCCTAGGGTTTCATAGCGTTCGCCTTCAACAGGTTTCTCTATAGCTATCTGACTTTCGTCAACAACTGAGTCTAGTGATATGACATATTTTGGCATAGGTTCTATTGCCAGTAACATTTCATATATGTCTTCGTTGCGAAGGCCATCTAATGTAGCGACCGCCGATTTACTAACTTTATAAATTGGCATTTGACCTGCGTAATATGTCTTTTTGAAATCAAGACCTTTTGCAGCAATTGTTCGTTCAAACAATCGTTGCATAGCAATATTGGTTTCATAATCCTGAAAATCAATAAGTTTTACCTTATATGATGAATCAGTATCAGCCAATTCAATGTAAGGGTGAAATTCTTTGAATGTTTCTAGACAAGATATAGCATAACTGTTTTGTTGATAATTTTGTAGCCTGCTTGATATTTCATTCATCTGTGAAACAGAATCAACCTTTACAATAAGTTCATCTGTACTTGCTAAACCAATAATGTTGCTTTTTTCTTCCATTTTAAATAAAGAATCAATTTCTTTTCTACGAGATTTTGCAGTTGAGTCATCATCCATTTTTACAATAAAAACAAATGGTACCGCAGAATTCCTTTTTTCTCGTTCAGCAACATTATATGTGAATTGCTCAAATGATGATAATAGATTAGAAGACCTTTTCGCTAATTCTTCTCCTGAAAGAACCCACTTTGGATCTTCAGAGTTACCTACACCTTCAACTTTCAATTCATCTACATCTCGTGGAGCAAAAAACTTTATTGGTAATTTTTCATTTTCCATAGTATATTAGTTCTCCTTTCTATCAATGCTTTTTGAAACACTCTGAATTTTTCGAAGCGGTATAGCCAGTCCTTCGTTTAGTTCTTTATGAGTAACACCGTAAGATAATAAATATGATATAAACTCGTCTTCATTATCAATAGTATGATTTCGATGGAAATAAATCTCTTTTAACACATCACAGTTAGTAAGACAATCTCGATCGGATAAAATAACATTCCTTAGTGCGCTAAACAAAATTGTTTTAATATCAGAATGACTTAACCCATAAAATGCATCCACAATACAATCGCACTTTTTGGGGTTATCCAAAAAATTGTTTTTTCTATCATGCAATAACGATCTAAGCAATTCTTTGATTTCTTGCTTATGTGGTTTTTCCAATGTTATTACTGTTGAAAAGCGTCTCCAAATTGCTGGATCCAGTAATTCATGGTGGTTTGTTGCCGCAATAAGTATACTATCTGTATTAAACGAATCAATGTTTTGAATAAGGCTATTAACTACTCGTTTTAGTTCTCCTAATTCATTCTTATCATCTCTTAGTTTGGCAATTACATCAAACTCATCTAAGAACAAGATACACTCTCTTTTTGAAGCAAAATCAAAAATTTTTCGAATATTTTTTGCAGTACTGCCAAGCAATGAAGAAACCAATCCATCAAGCCTTGCTGTAATAAGTGGAAGATTCGTAACACTAGATATGAGTTGCGCTACTGTTGTTTTTCCACATCCAGGAGGGCCATAAAGCAATAATGAATTTGACACATAAATTCCAGATTTAAGTAAGATTTCTCTTCGCTTGTATGATTCTATGAAACTGTTAATTGCTTCTTGAGCATATCTGTCAAGAACAATTTGTGATGATTCTATATTGGGCATTGTAATTTCAACCATTTCCATTCGACTTTCAGTGTCAACAGGTTTGGTCGAAAGGCTGTCAAGAGATGTAAAAGTTGTGTTCTTTTTATTTAATGTTGTTCTTATTCTCTTAGCTAAAGATAACTCTCCTTGTTGTTCAAGATTATTAGCTAAAACGTTGGCATAGTTAAATACTTTTTCTTTATCATTAACCAACCCACCTTCTATTATTTTGATAATTTCAGTATACATTGTAAATCACCTCATCTGTTATTATTATACACAATTTTATCAACAGTGTCAATAGATTGGTTGTTAATATTCGTTTTTTGTTGTTGAACATTGCAATATTGTTATTACATATAAATTTATTGTTGTTATTAGCGCTTATTATGACTCCATATTTCAAGTAACAGTTAACTTTCGAAAAGTGCTGAGCAAGAAAAAACTTACATCCATATGAATAGCAGTTGATTCTTAGCTCATCGCCTAGACATACAATATATAGATGTTATAATATCTTCGTCAGTTTAAAATAATCAGTCCAGCTTTCCTCAAATGTTCATAAAAACTCATGCACTTCCTTTTCCATATGAGAACAAAACAGACAAAAACGCCGCCGATAAGAGCTTAGTCCACTCTTACCGACGGCGAATTTTTTATCTTACATTGATTTAATAAAGGCACCGGGATAGTCTTTTTTCACAGTTTTAAGGTAGGCTTTGGCATTTTCCCTGGAACTAAAAGCCCCGACCTGCACATAAAACATCTGATTGCTTTCGACAGCAGGCATAAACATTTGCCGGAACTTCTTCCAGCCCTCAAGCTCTGCCTCCGAATGTGTCCACATAGCAGGGCACAGCTTGCCGGTCACCTGGTGGTGCATTATAACATGGTCAGCTGAAATGCCGTATGTTTTCATCAGATGCTTGACCAGCTCAGCAGCCAATGCCAGCTCTGCATCGGTGAAATACCAGTCCGTGTCATCTGCGCTCAGAGACTTCCTGTTTTTCTTGTTGCTGCAAATCTCAATGTTGATGCAGTTGCTGTTCCTGCACTTGCCGTAATATCTGCCGCCCTCTGACGTGGACATCTTGGTGTATTTTACCCCGCCTGCGCCCCATGAATAACGGTTTGCAATGTCAGGATTATAGCAGACAACATTTTCATCATCCACGATAAAATCAGCGCTGGCAGGATTGGCGGGATTTGCTCCCGCCCTGAACCATGCTGCAAGATTGTGTGCGCTGCCCGCAGCCGATGAGGTGCCTGCCGTGTAGTGGATCACTATCCATTCGATGGATCGCCCTTTGGCAACAGTGGTGTTGGCAGTGCCTGTATCCATTTTGATGTTAATGCTCATCGTTTTTGCCCTCCCCCGAATTATCGTCACGTATCTGTTCCAGCACGTCAATCAGCTTCTTGGGCAGCTTAACACCCAGATTGCCGATGTTTTCTAACAGCGATATGCCCTCGTTGCCTATGTAGTACAGCGCAATAGCCGTGCGGAAGATATCGCCTGTGTGCATGACATAAACATCAACAAAATGTGACACGCCTACCAGCGCCACGATGCAGACCTTGCGCACCAGACCCCAGAATCCCACTTCCGAGGACAGCTTTTTCTGTTTCACGGCAACCGCCACGCCAGTTACGTAGTCGATGGATATAAACGCTATCAGCGCAAACATGATGCCGTCCATGCCGCCAAAAAATCCCGACACCGCCGTGACAATGCCGCCCAGTATGATCTTGATGAATTCTGTGAACTTATCCATTTTCATTCCTCCTTAGATTTCCTAACCACAGGAATATCAAATTTTTTCAATTTCTCTTCCAGCTCGTTAATTTCGTCTCTTACCGCCTGCCGCTTGGTGTTTAATTCGGTAATGTCATACGGTGCAGGCAGCCCCATCAACGCATATTCATAGCACTTGGCTATTTTCCAGTCCCCAATAGGACTGGCGCTATCCGACAGTTGCCAGCGGCAGTCAGCAATTTTTTGCTGGATTTCATTGTACGTGTTCATTCGTTGTACCTCCGTTTACCCGATGCAGAAACAGGGGCGGACACCAAATAACGTAGCGGCGGCACCCGCACCTGCACCGCCTGAGCCGCCCATATATGCGAAACTACTTGATGTATAGACAGCTCGCAGCCAACACCAACTGAAATTAACCATATATGTCGGTGATATACGGAATAATGGGAATTGTCGATAATTCACGCCTACATCAAACCCACCGCCCCGTATTGATAGCCCGTATATTTCCGGTTCAGACATTAAATTTATTTTCACGTCTGTCCACGCCCAACTATTTGCCTGATTTCCAATCACGCCATTACTCAAAATTTCACGATGTGACAACAGGTGATTGTTTAGTTTCGCTAAAAAATGCGTATTATACACAGGTAATACCGATGCAAACATGAAACTGCCAATATACCCGTCACTGGTAGTATTAGTGCCATTCATATAGTTGCGCCCGATAACTCCATCAGGCACAATAACAGCGTGGTGTGCTGTAAACGCCGTATCGCCAGTATTCAGATAGGTATCCAGCCCAGCAATACGGAATTTTGTATTGTATGTAACAGTCTGGGTCGATTCAACCAGCGATTTTATACCGTCATCACTGGTCTGCTCTACGAAACAGGGGACATTCGCAATGTCTCCCGACAATGTGAAATAGTCACCAATGTAAATGTCAGAAAAACTTCCGTCACTAATCATAGCGCAGATATCGTCAATGGTGTATCCTTTGGCGAATAAATCATCGCCACGGAATATGTTATTATGATTTTCTGCAATACCGGTAATCCACTCTGTCTCGTCTTCAGCAGGAAAATCGGGTTCGCCGTCAACATAACGTTTAACGTCCTTTTCGTAGTTTTGAGCGATTTCAGCCGAAGTCAGCGCCCTGCTGTACGCCGCCAAACGATAGAAATTATATGTGCCTACCGCAAAATTGGTATCGCCTGCGCCCAAACAGCCCAGATACGTATTTTTGGTTGATTTCTTGTAGTCGGATAACGTTTTTGTTCCGACCAGTGCGCCGTTTACATAGAAATTAAACGCCTGTCCGTCATAGGTTATAGCTAAACCATATGACGTATTCTGACTGAATGCTGTGGCGATATTCAGGTAACTTGTCGATGCCTCAGAACGTATAGACGCATTCAACTGACCGTTTTCGGTGTAAATGCCAAAACCAGCCTTGTCAAAATTGCTGATAATATCGTTTTCGCCAGTAGTTCCGCCTGTTATTTCAACAAACAGTTCTACAGTAAAACGGTCATAGTCAATCAGGTCGGGTATCTTCATCGCCGTTGCGATACCTGCCTGTTTGATATAGTGGTTAGATGCTATCAGTCCGGATCCTGCTGTGTCCGTGTATCGACCCATAGTCTGACTGTTCACCATATCGACCCATGTGTTGCCGTTCGTGGCGTGTTTAGGCGGGAAGTTATAGATGCCATCATAGAACATCTTTGCTCCGGGGGTATATCCCAGTGATGTGGGGGTTATATCAACAGTTTCACCACCCCCTTTCTGTGCCACCTTAAAACGGTTGCTGTCGCTGTACTGACCAACGACTGTGACAGTGCCATTTCCATTCAGGTACAGCATAGTGCCATTGAATTTATCGCCGCAGTTCGCAATGACAAAACTGCTGTCCTTAGCGACAGTCACTACACCGTCAGCACCTTCCACACACTCGGCGTTAACAGTCGATACCTGTATCGCACTGCTGCTATCGTTCCTGATACCGTAGAACGGATAACGGCGATCAAATTCCACCGTTGTCAGACCGCTGACAGCCACTGTCGTTTCTTGAGTAGTTATCATATAAATTCCTCCCTTTTAGGTTTTAAAAGTCTCATAAAACACTTTTTCTGCCCTGCACAGCTCCGCTGCTATAGACGGGTAAAGTGATGCTGTGCTTGGCGCTGCGTATCCATAGCCATTAGATGCCACATTGTTGCCAACCGCATATATGGTGCTTGATGTACTGTTAGTCTGCTCATCGGTGCCCGTCTGTTCATCGGTTGCGGAATCATAATACGTATATTTATACTTATACGTCAGGCTAAGTCCAATCTCATTAGCCCCGTATTGTCTCGGCTGTGCGGCTGCGCTGGCTTCAACCAATTCCCATTCTGACAAATTCACCTTGTGGATTATGCCGGATTCGGTGTCATACACATACGCCCATTGATTCCAG
>ERZ857693.3592-NODE-3592-length-12567-cov-6.730898_pt1 | contig 12567 bp, 10 predicted proteins | sample MGYA00519765_ERZ857693 | MGnify/ENA primary metagenome ERZ857693 (study PRJEB31778, sample SAMEA3449354) | human gut metagenome | biome: human gut; feature: human-associated habitat; material: faeces | place: United Kingdom | collected 2010/2012 ... | reverse complement strand
ATGACCAGACAGAGGCTATGACTCTTGGTACCAGAATCGTTGTTATGAAAGACGGAGTTGTTCAGCAGGTAGATACACCTCAGAACCTGTACCAGAAACCAGGCAATCTCTTCGTTGCAGGATTCATGGGATCTCCGCAGATGAACTTCCTTGATGTTCAGATCAAAGAAAAAGGTTCTGACCTCGTTGCAGTATTAGGCAAGGATGAATTGGTTATCCCGGCAGCTAAAGCTAAGGCACTCAAAGATGGCGGCTATGTAGGCAAAACTGTTGTTATGGGTATTCGTCCGGAAGATGTTGCCGATACACCAAACGGTTCCATGTCTTCTACAGTTAAGGTTTATGAGCTTCTCGGTGCAGAAGTATTCCTGTACTTCGATGTAAACGGAACTCAGATCACAGCTCGTGTTGATCCTGGCACAAAAGCAAAAACAGGCGATCCTGTTAAATTTGACTTCGACATGGAAAAAACTCACTTCTTCGACAAAGATTCTGAGCTTGTTATCACAAACTAAGATAAATTCATCAAAATTTAAAACCCGGGGGATTTTTCCCCGGGTTTTTGTTTTTCAGAAAGGAAGATATTATGTCTATACAGAGAACTTTGCAGAAATGTATGGAAGACTGGAGACAGATCAGCAATCTTGATTTCTGTCTTCTTCAGGAGGATAATTCCGTTTTTGTCACTACCTGTCAGAAACGGCTTCCCTCTCTGAACAAGCTCGCTGATTTTCGGAGCGATCCTGCATTGTGCATTGCCAACAGCACTTACTGTCTTTACAAAATCCTGGATCGGGATGAACTTCTGTATGTTCTGATCGTATGGGGAAGCAGCGAAAATGCTTCTACGATTGGTGAACTGGCTGTATGCCAGATCAGAAGCCTTATTGAGGCTTATTCGGAAAAAAATGATAAAAATGCTTTTATGCAGAAACTGCTGCTCGGCTCTTACAACGAAGTGGAGGCTTTTAACAAAGCCAAAAAGCTTCATGTCTCTTCTACCTGCCAGAGAGCTGTTTTTCTGGTTGAGACCAAACAGACCGGAGATGAACATGCACTGACTATGATCCGGAATATTTTTTCTGCGAGGACACATGATTTTATTACATCTGTGGATGATAAAGGGATTATTATTGTACGAGAACTGGTTTCTACTGAGACCTATGCAAATCTGGAAGCTACAGCCCATATGCTGGTCGATATGCTCGGTTCAGAGGCCATGACACAGGCCTGGGTTTCTTACAGTAATGTGGCAGACAGCCTCAAAGAGCTTGCAAACGCATATAAAGAAGCCAAAATGGCTCTTGAGATAGGCAAGATCTTTTATTCTGAAAAAAATGTATTCGGATATCGAAATCTTGGGATCGGCCGTCTGATCTATCAGCTTCCGGTGGAAATCTGTGAGATGTTTATCGAAGAAATTTTTAACGGTGAATCCCTGGATGCGATCGATGGAGAAACCCTGAATATTATACGGACATTTTTTGAAAACAATCTGAACTTGTCTGAAACATCCCGACAGCTGTATGTCCACAGAAATACTCTGGTATATCGTTTTGAGAAAATACAGAAGAAATTCGGACTGGATCTCAGAACCTTCGAGGATGCGATGACATTCAAACTTGCGATGCTTGTCTCAGGATATCTGCGGTATATAAACTAAAAAAAGAAGGCTTTTGCGAAATGCGAAGGCCTTCTTTTTTTCATTTTAACAGCATGAGATGTTCCGGAGGTAAATATAAATATGCCGGGAGATTGAAATCGGAGGACTCCCGGAAATTAGATTTTGGCCGCATCCACCAGAGAACAGCCTTTGAATCTGCATCCGGACATTTAATAAGATATTGATGTTCGAAGGTAGTTTCTATATATTCCTGCACTTCAAATGGAATGCAATTCTGCCCATCGGTTTCGACAGGTCTGATCCAGTGCCCCCTGATGGCAATATGGGTAAATTCATCTGTTACTTCCCGGGCAGTGCAAAGCCTGATTCCCCAATCAATTGCTTCCACCTCATAAGGTCCAAGCTTACGGATCCTGGAGTTATTTTTGCAGCCGGTAAGGCGGGCGGCTTCGATGAGCCCCGGCTGTTCAAAAATCTGTCTGGTCTCTCCGAAAGTCAGAGTTCTTCCGTCTTTAAGGAGCATAAGCTCTTTGCAGAACCGGAAGGCCTCATCTCTGCTGTGCGTTACCATGATCATATCACCCTGATATTGTTTCAGGAAATCTTCCATATCTTTCTGAAGCGTGTCTTTGAGATAACCGTCAAGTGCAGAAAATGGTTCATCGAGAAGAATCACCTCAGGCTCACCGATCATCATTCTCGCCAGAGCCACCCTCTGCTGCTGTCCACCGGAAAGCTGAGACGGATAACGGTCCTCCAGACCTTCAAGCTGATATCTTCTGATGAAATCAGTTACTTTTGCATCCAGTGTCTCTTTTGCACCGCGAAAACCGCATGTAATATTATCCCTGACTGTCATCGTCGGAAAAAGTGCATAATTCTGAAACAGATACCCGATCCGGCGATTCTGTGGTTTGAGATTGATTTTTTTTTCGGAATCAAAGACAGTTTTTCCATTGATGACGATCTTTCCTTTATCCGGCTTTTCAATTCCGCAAATGCATCTGAGCGTCATACTCTTGCCGCTTCCGGATGCTCCAAGTATTCCTGTCGCAGAACTTTTGCTGTCGAATGCTGTCTTTAATGAAAAACCCCTGAAGTTCTTTTCTATTTCTACATGTACTGCCATCAGATCCACCTTCTGCTCTTCATTCCCCTTCCGGAGACGATATTGATAAGTACCACGATCACAAATGAGATCACCACGATCACCACAACCCAGAAACCGGCAACGTCATAATTTCCTGCTGCGGTTTCTGATGCAATGGCCACAGATACGGTTCTTGTCTTGCCAAGGATATTTCCCGCAAGCATGGAAGTCGCACCATACTCTCCGATTGCTCTCGCAAATGCCAGCACAGTTCCGGAGGCAATTCCCGGACCCGCAGCCGGTACGATCACCTTCCAGAAAATCTTTCTGTCACTCATTCCCAGAGTCTGTCCTGCATAGATCAGGTTCACATCCACCTGTTCAAAGGCTGCTCTGGCGTTGCGGTACATCAATGGGAATGCGATCACTGCTGCCGCGATCACACATCCCTTCCAGGTCTGCACCACCTTAAAATCAAAGCTGTCCATTAAAAATTTACCAAATGGCCTCCGAAGGCTGAAGATCAGCAGAAGAAAAAATCCTGCAACAGTCGGCGGAAGAACCAGCGGCATAGTGAGAATGCCGTCCAGAATTGCTCTTGAAGCCGGTTTGAGCTTCATGATTTTTCTTGCACAGAAAATTCCCAGAAAAAAGGCAATTGTCGTTGCAACTACACCTGTCTTTAACGATATCCACAGTGGACTCCAGTTTATTTCCTGTAAAAATTCCATCGTTTCTCATTTCCCCTTTATCAGAAAAAGAGGCAGCTGTAACTCCTGCCTCTTTCTGACTGTTTGTCATATTCAAGAATGCTTTACGTATTATTCTGCTGCTTCTTCTGTCGCAGCTGCCTCTGTAGTCTCAGCGTTTTCTTCTGCATCCTCCGCTTTTTCTTCTGCTTTGTATGGTGTAAATCCATATTCTTCGAATACTTTAAGAGCTTCATCTGTCTGGAGATATGCAAGGAAGGCATCTGCAGCTGCTGCTTCAGAGTCAGAAGCCTCTTTATCCTCTGTCAGTCCCACCGGATAAAGAACCGGTGTCTTAAGAGATCCTTCCGGAGCTTCCGCAATGATATCTACTTTATCTGCAACAGAAGCCGCATCTGTTGCATATACGATACCAACTTCGTTACTTCCCTCACTCACGGATGCAAGAACTTCTGTTACGTTCTTTCCTTCGTTGATCTCCATCTTATTTACGTCATCTTCGATTCCCAGGTTCTTAAAGATTTCACGTGCATACTGTCCAACCGGTACATCCTCTCCTGCAAGAGCGATGTTCGCTGCATCTGTGATATTCTCAAAGCCTGTTACCTTTGTCTCGCCACCCTTTGGCTTGATCAGGACAACTTTGTTCTCAAGAAGATCCACTACAGAATCTTTCTTTGCCAGTTCTTCGTCTACCAGTGCATCCATCTGTTTGGTTGCTGCTGAGAAGAAGATGTCACATCTGGAACCTTCTTCGATCTGTGTCTGAAGAGTTCCTGAACTGTCCGCGTTATACAGGATGTTTACATCCGGATAATCCTCATTGAAATCCTTCTGGATTTCTTCCATTGCATTGTTCAGACTGGCTGCAATAAACACATACAGATCACCACTTGTATCCTCTGCTGCTGCCTGTACACTTCCTGCGCTCATGCCTGCTGCAAGCAAACCTGCAAGCATTACTGAGATCATCTTTTTCTTCATATTTGTTCTCCTTTGCCTTTTATTGTTGTGTTGTGTTTCGTTTTGTTTCGTTCTGTTTTGTTTATTTTAGCTCAAATAGTCATTCTTGTCAAACTATTTGCTCTGTGCTATGATAGAAATTGTTAATAAATACCAAAAATATTTTTTAGGAGGAAAATTCAATGAAATTAAGTGCACGTAATCAGTTAAAAGGAAAAGTGATCGACATCAAAAAGGGAGCTGTCAACTCTATCGTAACCCTTGATATCGGTGGCGGCAATATCATCGTTTCTACCATCTCCTGCGCCGCTGTAGATGAACTCGGACTGGAAGTAGGCTCTGATGCTTATGCAGTGATCAAAGCTACTAACGTTATGGTTGGTATTGATGAATAAACTTTATACTGCTCAGGAAATCGCCGACAAATTAAAGATCAGGAAAACAACCGTATACGAATTGATCAAACGAGGCGAGCTTCCCTCATCAAAGATCGGCAAACAGCTTCGGATCAGTGAAGACCAGCTTTCGGAATATCTGAACAAAAACAGGTCTGATTTAGAATCACAGCCGGTCCTTCCTGATTTTCAGCCGGAAAGTTCCCTTCTGAAAAGAGATTATCTTCTGAATTCCAGCGGACTCATCATCAGCGGACAGGCAGCTTCCGTCATGGAACTTCTGATCGGGCAGATGGCTTCACATCCTCTGGGGCTTCCGGTTCTTCATTCTCATATGAACAGCTACAACGGTCTTTATTCTCTGTATTTTCATAAAGTCCATGCCGCTGTCGCCGGAGTTTTTGCAGAAGATATTCCTCCACTGCTTCCAGGTATTTCACTCGCTGCGCTTATGCTCTATGAATTTTCACTCGGATTATATGTGGCAAAGGGAAATCCCAAGAATATTTCCTGCATCCGTGATCTCACCCGCAGTGATATTATTCTTGCAAACCGTGAAAAAGGCAGTACCAGCCGAATTTATCTGGATAAAAAACTGAAGGAACTTCAGATTTCTTCCGCATCCATATCCGGATACCAGAAGGAATTTGTCTCTGATGTTTCCACTTCCGCTTTTATCATCAATAAAAATGGAGATACTGCCATTGGAGAAAAGGCTGTGGTTCTCAAAACCAACCAGCTGGAATTTGTTCCACTTCTCACAGTTCCCATGTACCTTGTCATGGAAACCGCGTCTCTGAATTCTCCTGGATTTCAGGCTCTTATCGATATTGCCCGTTCTGAAGAATTCAGGATGTCCCTTCACAGCCAGAATTGTTATGATACCACTCATACAGGAGAACTGATTTACTTATAGAATTCTTGTAGCTGTTCACAGAATATTACCTGTGAACAGTTACAGTTTTTTAATTCGTTATTAATAATCCCAGTCAGAACTGCTGGATTCATCTGTGTCATAATCACCGCTGTCGCTTCCCTCATCAACATAGTCATTATCATAACTTCCATCGTCATAGCTTCCGTCGTCATAGCTTCCGTCGTCATAGTTTCCATCATCGCTGCCATCATCGCTGCTGCTATCATCGTTGCTGCTATCATCACTGGAAGTATCATAGCTGGAGTCACTGCTGTCGCTGGAAGTGTCATAACCGGAGGTACTGCCGTCGCTGGATGTATCATAACTGGACGTACTGCTGTCACTGGAGACATCATCGCTGGATGTGCTGCTGTCATCAGAATTTTCATCACTGCTTTCCACGGAATTGCCTCTGGTATCTGCTTCTTTTTTCGTAGAAAGGCTCATGTAACGCAGATATACAGAAGAACCATCCTGATCCAAAAGAAGTGTGGCTTTCTCCATATCTCCAAAGTCCACGGAATAAATCTCATAACTGCTTCCATCTGCAGTAACCAGCTTCATATCATATTTTAATGAGCTTTCTGAAGTTTCTGTACTGTTTTCAGTGTCTGTCTGTCCTGACATATCAGAGGAAGAACCATTATAATACATCTGTACCTGTTCAGCAGCCTTAAACGCCGTTTCTGCTGAGAGAAGGTTATTTCCCCAGTCTCCCTCATCGTCTCCTGAAACTCTCAGGTAGAGTTCCCTGATATCATTCTGAAGATTATTGGTAAGATAAATAAATTTCGCCTGTGCAGTCTTCTTTCCGATCATCTTTGGTGCGGGTGTAGAAGTTGGCAGTGGTGTCGCAGTTATTGATATCACAGTAGGTGTCGGTGTTGCCATCGGAGTCGGTGTCACTTCCACTACATCACCGCCAGAGAATCCGCATCCTGCCATTGTCAATGCCATAGCTGCCGCTGCTGCCACAGCAATATATTTAGATCTATTCATAGTTTCGACCATCCTTTCTAAATTACATTACATTCAGATTCTGTCTTATTTTCGCGTCTATTATGACACTGTTTTTTTTAAATGTCAAACCGGAGACTTAACCAAGAAAATTTCTTCCGGCAAAATATCCAAGGACAAGGATACCAAGAATGATCCTGTACCATCCAAATGCTTTGAAATCATGTTTCTTGATATATCCCATCAGGAACTTGATCGCAATAACAGAAACAAAAAATGCTACTACCACTCCTGTCACCAGTGTCAGAATCTCAGCAGGTGTAAATGCAAATCCAAATTTTACCAGTTTCAGAAGACTGGCTCCGAACATAACCGGAATTGCCAGAAAGAAAGTAAATTCTGCTGCTACAGTTCTTGAAGTTCCAACAAGGATTCCTCCGATGATCGTGGAACCGGAACGAGAGGTTCCCGGAACTACGGATAACACCTGGAAAATACCAATCTTGAATGCAGTTCCAAAGCTCATATCCTCAAGAGAGGTGCAGACCGGTTTTCTTTTCTTATTATAATTTTCGATCAGAATAAAGATCACACCATAAACAATTAATGCAATCGCAACAACCACATAGTTATTGAATTTCTCTTCAATGATATCATTAAATGGAAGTGCTATCACAATGGTCGGGATACATGCAACCAGGATTTTAAACCACAGGATCCACTTGTCTTTGTCACAGAACTTCTCTACAAAAGTCAGCACAATACGGGAAACAGGATTTTTGCGGGCAAGCTGTGCTTTTTTCTTTTTTGGGATTTGTCTTATGTAAAATGGCCATAATTTTCCCCAGTACAAAACTACAACTGCCAGAATTGCTCCCAGCTGAATGACTACCAGAAAAAATTCCTTAAACTCAGCAGTCATATCCATCTTAATGAACTCATCTACCAGGATCATATGGCCTGTACTGCTGATCGGAAGCCATTCTGTGATTCCTTCTACGATACCAAGGAACACGACTTTTATAAACTCCAAAACACTCATGTTTCTTTTCCTCTCTGTTTTTTATTTTTATCCAGTTATTTTCTGAACTAATATAGTATATTACAGTTCCGACGGTTCGTAAACCTTTCCTTTGGATTTTGGCCAAACTTTGCTGCCGTTTTTACTTTATTTGAACATTACAAAGTAATTTCCTATAAAGTAAAAACAAAACCGGAGAAACATCTTCTGTTTCTCCGGTCTGTAAGTCCAGGATGCTGCCTGTCAACACATCCTGTTTAGTCTTATTTCGTAACTGCTCAGTAATCTCACAGCTGCCTATCACATTTATCTTCCTGCGATCGTTGCAACATCAACCAGTGTCAGATTATGAAGGTCTGTATTCTCAAGACTGGTTACAAGTGCCTCTGCTGTATCCAGACTGGTAAGAACATTGACACCTGTCTCGATTGCATTTCGACGGATCACAAATCCGTCTTTCTGATGCTCTACTCCCTGAGGAGGAGTATCGATAACAACATCTATCTTATGTCCGAGGATAAGGTCCATAAGGTTCGGTGCCGGCTGCTCCAGCTTATTGGTACGGATTGCTTTGATTCCGTTTTCTTTGAGAACCTTTGCTGTTCCTCTTGTGGCATAGATACGATAACCAAGTGCTTCAAAACGTCTTGCGATCGGAACAACCTCTTCATGATCTTCTTTTTTGACAGTGATGATCATATTCTTATGTTTCGGAAGCTTGATTCCGGCTCCGATAAACGCTTTGTACAGTGCTTCATTGAAGTTTTCTGCAATACCAAGACACTCACCTGTAGATTTCATCTCAGGTCCAAGACTGATATCTGCACCACGGATCTTCTCAAAGGAGAATACCGGCATCTTGATCGCGATATACTTCGCTTCAGGCTGGAGTCCCGGTGTATATCCCATGTCTTTGAGTTTGTGTCCCAGAATAACTTTGGTTGCCAGCGGCACGATCGGAATTCCGGTTACCTTACTGATATATGGTACTGTACGGCTGGAACGTGGATTTACCTCGATGACATACACTTCTTCACCGCACACAATGAACTGAATATTGATCATTCCGATTACGTGAAGTGCCTGTGCAAGGCGGCGTGTGTACTCAGCAATTGTATTCTTTGCGCTCTGGCTGATTGTCTGTGCCGGATATACAGAAATACTGTCTCCTGAATGGATACCTGCACGCTCAATATGCTCCATAATACCAGGAATCAGGATATCCTCTCCATCGCACACAGCATCTACCTCGATTTCCTTGCCCATGAGATATTTATCCACCAGGATCGGATGCTCCTGTGCGATCTGGTTGATGATTCCGATATATTCTTCTACGTCTTCATCGCTGACTGCGATACGCATTCCCTGTCCTCCAAGGACATAGGAAGGACGTACAAGTACCGGATAACCAAGCTCATTAGCTGCTTTTTTGGCTTCCTCTGCTGTAAATACAGTCTGTCCCTTCGGTCTCGGAATCTCACATTTCTCCAGAATCTCATCGAACAGCTCACGGTCCTCCGCAGCATCTACATCCTCTGCGGATGTTCCGAGGATCTTGACACCCATCTTCATCAGTGCTTCTGTGAGCTTGATCGCGGTCTGTCCACCGAACTGCACAACTGCTCCGTCCGGTTTCTCAATATTTACGATGTTTTCCACATCCTCCGGTGTCAGCGGCTCGAAATACAGTTTATCTGCAATGTCAAAGTCGGTGCTGACTGTTTCCGGGTTATTATTTACGATAATTGTCTCATACCCTTCTTTTTCAAATGCCCAGGTACAGTGTACGGAACAGAAATCGAATTCAATACCCTGTCCGATACGGATCGGTCCGGAACCAAGAACAAGAACCTTTTTCTTATCCGGAGTAGCTTTTGCTTCATTTTCAGTGTCCGGTCCGCCATATACAGAATAATAGTACGGTGTAGCTGCTGCAAACTCAGCCGCACAGGTATCTACCATCTTATAAGCGGCCGTGATCTTGTAGCCCTGACGAAGAGCCTTGATATCCGCCTCTGTTCTTCCGCAGAGGTTCGCGATCACATAATCCGGGAATTCCATGCGTTTCGCATCAAGAAGCAGTTCCTCTGTAAGAGGCTGAGTCTTCAGTGCCTGCTCCATCTCTACCAGGATTGCGATCTTGTCAATGAACCATCTGTCGATCTTGGTGATTCGGTGGATGTATTCTTTGGAAATGTCTCTTCGGATCGCTTCTGCGATCTTCCAGATACGACGGTCATCTACAACTGCCAGTTCATCGATCAGCTCATCCTCATCCAGACCTGTAAAATCATAAGACATAAGGCTGTCTACATGCTGCTCCAGAGAACGGATTGCCTTCATAAGAGCGCCTTCAAAGTTATGGCAGATACTCATAACCTCACCGGTAGCCTTCATCTGCGTAGTCAGTGTTCTCTTGGCAGTAATGAATTTATCAAATGGAAGTCTCGGAATCTTAACTACACAGTAATCAAGCATAGGCTCAAAGCTTGCATAAGTCTTACCTGTGATCGCATTCGGAATCTCATCCAGAGTATATCCCAGTGCAATCTTGGCTGCAACCTTGGCGATCGGATAACCGGTAGCCTTACTTGCCAGTGCAGAGGAACGGCTTACTCGAGGATTTACCTCAATAACACAGTACTCAAAGCTTTCCGGATGAAGTGCATACTGTACGTTACATCCACCTGTAATTCCAAGCTCTGTAATAATATTCAGAGCAGAAGTACGAAGCATCTGATATTCTTTGTCTCCAAGTGTCTGGGATGGTGCAACTACAATAGAGTCACCTGTATGGACACCAACCGGGTCAATGTTTTCCATGTTGCAGACTGTGATACAGTTTCCTGCGCCGTCTCGCATTACCTCATATTCAATTTCCTTCCATCCTGCGATGCAGCGTTCTACCAGAACTTCTCCTACTCGGGAAAGACGAAGACCATTCTCAAGGATTTCTCTCAGTTCATATTCGTTGTTGGCAATACCACCGCCGCTTCCGCCAAGCGTATACGCAGGACGAAGAACAACCGGATAACCGATGGTTCTGGTGAATGCGACACCATCTTCTACGGTTGTTACCACCTTGGAAGCCGCAACCGGCTCACCGATCTTTTCCATGGTATCTTTAAATTCCTGACGGTCCTCTGCCTTCTTGATGGTTTCTGCTGTGGTACCGATCAGACGTACATTGTGCTCCTTGAGAAATCCTTTCTCCTCAAGTTCCATCGCAAGGTTCAGGCCAGCCTGGCCTCCAAGCGTCGGAAGCACACTGTCCGGTTTCTCCTTAAGGATCAGCTGTTCTATAACCTCCACGGTCAGCGGTTCAATGTAAACCTTGTCTGCAATGTCTTTATCTGTCATGATCGTAGCAGGGTTGGAGTTCAGAAGAACTACCTCCATGCCCTCTTCTTTCAGAGAACGGCATGCCTGTGTACCTGCATAGTCGAATTCTGCCGCCTGACCGATGATAATCGGACCGGAGCCAATTACAAGAACTTTGTGGATATCTTTATTTCTCGGCATGATCTGTTCCTCCCATCATTTCCATAAATCTGTCAAACAGGTAACTGGAATCCTGTGGTCCCGGGCAGGCTTCCGGATGGAACTGCACGGTAAAGATGTTTTTGCCTGTGTAAGCCATACCTTCGTTGGTACCGTCATTTACATTGACAAAAGCAGGTTTCGCAATACCTTTCTTCTCAAGTGCCTCCGCATCAACCACATATCCGTGATTCTGTGAAGAAATATAAACACGTCCCGTTGCAAGATCCTTAACCGGATGGTTTCCGCCTCTGTGTCCATATTTCATCTTATGTGTATCACCGCCTGTGGCAAGTGCCATCAGCTGATGTCCCAGACAGATTGCAAAAATCGGCACATCAGACTCATACAGCTTACGGATTTCTTCTATTATAGTGGTGCATTCCTTCGGATCTCCAGGTCCATTGCTGAGCATGATGCCATCCGGCTTGTCAGCGAGGATTTCTTCTGCCGGTGTCAGTGCCGGATAAATCGTTACCTGGCAGCCTCTCTCATTCAGAGAACGTGCAATGTTGCGTTTTGCACCAAAGTCCATGAGAGCAACCTTTGGTCCTTTTCCCTTGAGAACGTCTTTCTCCTGGCAGGTAACTTTCTCAACTACTTTTCCTGTTGTATAGGCTTTTAATCGGGGGATTATTTCATCTAAATTATAATTTTCATTGACTGTGATCATACCATTCATGGTACCTTTTTCACGAAGAATTTTGGTAAGAGCACGAGTATCAATACCTGCAATACCCGGTATATCATGCTTTTCAAGGAAATGCTGGATCGTATCCACACTTCTGAAGTTACTTGGGATACGGGATAATTCACGAACAATAAAACCATCAATCCAGGGTTTCCTGGACTCCTGGTCCTCATAACAAATACCATAATTGCCAATCAAAGGATAAGTCATGCAGACAGCCTGTCCTGCATACGATGGGTCGGTCATTACTTCAAGATATCCTGTCATGGAAGTATTAAAAACAATCTCACTGATAACTTCTCTTGTCGAACCGATACTGGTTCCTTTAAACACATGGCCGTCTTCTAATATCAGAAATGCTTTCATATAATCTCCCTTTCTGTTTTTTATCTAAATCTTCGAGATTATATCATATGAGTTTCACTTTTTCAACAGGTTCCGATACTAAAAATAATTCAGTTGCACCCAAAAACTTTTCTTCGGTGAATTGTTGCAGTTGAAAAGATAAACAAAAAAATTACACTAATTTTCAAATTTTCTCTTGACTTTTTATGTTCCATGGGTTATGATATTCAAGCAGTCGACGAGTGCGATTGATTATTATGAATGCAGGAGTGGCGGAATTGGCAGACGCGCAGGCTTCAGGTGCCTGTGGTCGCA
>ERZ857693.3588-NODE-3588-length-12581-cov-7.439566_pt1 | contig 12581 bp, 9 predicted proteins | sample MGYA00519765_ERZ857693 | MGnify/ENA primary metagenome ERZ857693 (study PRJEB31778, sample SAMEA3449354) | human gut metagenome | biome: human gut; feature: human-associated habitat; material: faeces | place: United Kingdom | collected 2010/2012 ... | reverse complement strand
GCCGCACCTCGCTCGCCGTATCGGCACTTAGAATTATGCGGTATTGCCCTAACTCTAACCGGAACCGGATTTCGATACAACAAAGGATTGCGAGGCAAAACATGCAGGCATATCTGATTTTGGCAAATGGCCGGATCTTAAAGGGCAAAAGCCTGGGCTGCCAGGGCACTACCGTGGGCGAAGTTGTGTTTGCCACCGGTATGGTCGGGTTTGAAGAAACGCTGACCGACCCCAGCTACTATGGCCAGATCATTACCCAGACCTACCCGCTGATCGGCAACTATGGCATGAACAGCGAAGACAAAGAGAGCGGCAAGATCTGGGCAAAGGGTTACATCGTGCGCGAAGCATGCACGACCCCTTCCAACTTCCGCAGCGAGGAAACGCTGGATACTTTCCTGAAAGAAAACGGCATTATCGGCATTGAGGGCATTGATACCCGCAGCCTGACCCGCATCCTGCGCGAAAGCGGCGTTATGAACGGTGCCATTACCACCGAGTTTAACCCCGAAACCGAGCCGGAAAAGCTGGCTGCCCTGATGCCCATCATCAAGGCTTATGCCGTGACCGGCGCGGTGGATGCCGTGACCTGCACCGAGCCGCAGTGCTTTGCCCCCACTGCCGGTGTGGCGGAGGGCGAAGAACCGCTGCACATTGCCCTGCTGGACCTTGGCTGCAAAAAGAACATTGTGCGCTGCCTGTGTAAGCGCGGCTGCCGTGTAACGGTGCTGCCTGCTTCTACCACCCTGGCAGAGCTCAAAGCCCTTGCGCCGGATGGCCTGATGCTTTCCAACGGCCCCGGTGACCCGGCAGAAAACGTGCAGGTCATCGCCAATATCCGCGATATGCTGGATACCGGCATCCCAGCTTTCGGCATCTGCCTGGGCCACCAGCTGACCGCCCTGGCTGCAGGCGCCAAAACCTGCAAAATGAAGTATGGCCACCGCGGCGCCAACCAGCCTGTGACCGACTTTGCGCTGGAACGTACCTTTATTACCAGCCAGAACCACGGTTATGCGGTTCTGGGCGATACTTTGCCCGCAGGTACCGGCCGCGTCAGCCATGTGAACGCCAACGATAAAACCTGTGAGGGAATTGAATACCTGCAGTGGAACTGCTTTACGGTGCAGTTCCACCCCGAAGCAAACGGCGGCCCCAAGGATACCGAGTTCCTGTTTGACCGCTTTTTGCAGAATGTCCGCCGCATCAACCGCGTGAAAGGGGGCCGTTGAGATGCCGAAAGATCCTAGAATCAAAAAGGTGCTGGTTATCGGTTCCGGCCCTATCATCATCGGTCAGGCTGCCGAGTTTGACTACTCCGGCACGCAGGCCTGCCGTGCTCTGAAATCCGAGGGCATTGAGACCGTGCTGGTCAACTCCAACCCGGCCACCATCATGACAGACCCGGATATTGCGGATCATGTTTATATTGAGCCGCTGACCGCCGAAGTTGTGGAACGCATTATTGAAAAGGAAAAGCCGGACGCCATTCTGCCCAATCTGGGCGGCCAGATGGGCCTGAACCTTTCCATGGAACTGGCCCGCAGCGGCTTTTTGGACCGCAGCGGCGTGCGCCTGCTGGCCTGCAAGCCGGACACCATTGACCGTGCCGAGGACCGCCAGCTGTTTAAGGATACCATGGAAAAGCTGAACCAGCCCTGCATTCCCTCCAAGGTGGTGGAGGACCTGGATTCCGCCATGGCGTTTGCCGATGTTATCGGCTATCCCGTTATCGTGCGCCCGGCTTTCACCATGGGCGGTACCGGCGGCGGTATCTGCGAAAACCCTGAGAAGCTGCACGAGATCGCAACCAACGGCCTGCGTCTTTCCCCCATCCATCAGATCCTGGTGGAAAAGTGCATCGCCGGTTGGAAAGAGATCGAGTACGAGGTCATGCGCGACCACAAGGGCAACGTGATCACCGTCTGCAACATGGAGAACCTGGACCCCGTGGGCATCCACACCGGCGACTCGGTGGTCGTGGCACCTTCCCAGACCCTGACCGACCACGAGTACCAGATGCTGCGCACCGCCGCGCTGGATATCATCACCGAGCTGGGCATCGAGGGCGGCTGCAACTGCCAGTTTGCCCTGAAGCCCGACAGCTACGATTACGCGGTCATCGAGGTCAACCCCCGTGTGTCCCGCTCCTCCGCTCTGGCCTCCAAGGCCACCGGTTACCCCATTGCCAAGGTGGCCACCAAGATCGCCATCGGCTATACGCTGGACGAGATCACCAATGATGTCACCGGCAAGACCTGCGCCTGCTTTGAGCCTGCGCTGGACTACATCGTGGTCAAGTATCCGAAGTGGCCCTTTGATAAGTTCGTCTACGCCGACAAGTCTCTGGGCACCCAGATGATGGCCACCGGCGAGGTGATGAGCATTGGCAACAGCTTTGAGGCAGCTATGATGAAGGCGGTCTCCTCCATCGAGCTGGGTATGGACACCCTGACCCACAAGCCCTTTGAGGAGCTGACCGATGACGAGATCGTGGCCCACCTGCATGTGCAGGATGCGGAGCGCGTGTTCTGTGTCTACGAGGCCCTCAAGCGCGGCATCGACCACGAGACCATCTGGAAGATCACCAAGATCGACTGGTGGTTCCTGGATAAGATGCAGCACCTGGCTGACCTGGAAAAGGGTCTGGCAAAGTGCAACGGCGTGCTGAGCCTGGAGCAGTATCAGACCGCCAAGAAGTATGGTTTCCAGGATAAGACCATCAAGCGTCTGGCACAGGTGGATGCTCTGCCTGCGGAGAACTACCGCGCCGGTTTCAAGATGGTCGATACCTGTGCTGCTGAGTTCTCGGCCAACACCCCGTACTTCTACTCCACCTACGACGGCGACAACGAGGCCGCCGAGTTTATTGCTGCCAGAGAGGCAGAGGCTGCCGCAAACGGCCAGCCCAAGAAGAAAAAGGTGCTGGTCTTTGGTTCCGGCCCCATCCGCATCGGTCAGGGCATCGAGTTCGACTACTGCTCTGTCCACTGTGTCTGGACCCTGAAGAACCACGGCTGCGAGGCCATCCTCGTCAACAACAACCCCGAGACCGTCTCCACCGACTTTGACACCGGCGACCGTCTGTACTTCGACCCCCTGAACCCGGAGAGTGTGGACAACATCATCGCCACCGAAAAGCCCGATGCCTGCGTGGTCCAGTTCGGCGGCCAGACCGCCATCAACCTCGCCGCGCACCTTGAGAAGCTGGGTGTTCCGATCCTCGGCACCCCGGCATGGTCGATCGACGCCGCCGAGGACCGCGAGAAATTCGACGTCATCCTCGAGAAGTGCGGCATCCCGCGTCCGGCGGGCCACACGGTTATGACCGAGGAGGAGGCCGTCAAGGCCGCCGACGAGCTCGGCTACCCGGTCCTCGTCCGTCCGTCCTACGTTCTGGGCGGTCAGGGCATGGAGATCGCGTACAAGGAAGCCGATGTCCGCGAGTTCATGCAGGTCATCACCCGCAACAAGGTCGAGAACCCGGTTCTGGTCGACAAGTACATGATGGGCCGCGAGATCGAGGTCGACGCCATCTGCGACGGCGAGAACTTCCTCATCCCCGGCATCATGGAGCATGTCGAGCATACGGGTATCCACTCGGGCGACTCGATCAGCGTCTATCCGACCTTCAGCGTGAGCCAGAAGGCCAAGGACAAGATCATCGACTATACGGTCAAGCTGGGCCTTCGGATCGGTATCGTCGGCCTGTACAACATCCAGTTCATCGTCGCCGGCGAGGACGACGTCTACGTCATCGAGGTCAACCCGCGCTCGTCGCGCACCGTGCCCTTCCTCTCGAAGTCCACGGGCGTGCCGATGGCCCACATCGCCACGCAGGTGATTCTGGGCAAGTCGCTCCGCGAGCAGGGCATCACGGAGGTCTACGGTCGTGAGAAGGAGCGCTGGTACGTCAAGGCTCCGGCCTTCTCGTTCGCCAAGATCCGCGGCATGGATTCGTACCTCTCGCCTGAAATGAAATCGACGGGCGAGGCCATCGGCTACGACGACAAACTGACGCGCGCGCTTTACAAGGCGTTGCAGGCCACGGGCATGCACGTCTCGAACTACGGAACGATCTTCGTGACGATCGCCGACCACGACAAGGAGCAGGCGCTTCCGCTGGTGAAGCGGTTCTACGACCTGGGCTTCAACATCGAGGCGACGACCGGGACCGCCGAGTTCCTGCGGGCGCACGGCATCCGCACCCGTACGCGCCGCAAGCTCAACGAGGGCAGCAACGAGATCATCGAGGCGCTGCGTCAGGGGCATGTCAGCTACGTGATCAACACCATCGACATCAACCAGCACAACACGCGCCTCGACGGTTACGAAATACGCCGCACGGCCGTCGAGAACAACGTGACGGTCTTCACGGCGCTGGAGACGGTGAAGGTGCTGCTGGATGTGCTGGAGGAGATCACGCTGCGCGTTTCGACTATTGATTCGAAATAAAATTCCGACAAGACGCCGGAGCCGTCAACGGAATGCGGACTAAAAGCGCGAGAAACGGGGCCGGTTTGCTTGCAAACCCGCGAATAGGCGCCCGTTTCCAGCGTTAGGTCGCATGAAGTAGGCGAAGGCGATCGTCGGGCCGGTTTTGGACACTTTTGCCGGATCAAAAGTGTCAATGAAAATTATGTATAAGAAAGGCATCTATAAGATTCTCACGAACGAGCCGCTGACCGACGCGGTGTGGCGCATGACCCTCGCGGGCGATACGCAGTGGATCTCGGCGCCGGGGCAGTTCGTCAATATTGCGCTGGAGGGCAAGTACTTACGCCGCCCTATCTCGATCTGCGATTACGATGATCGCTCGATTGCGCTGATCTACAAGGTCGTGGGCGGGGGAACGGAGCAGATGAGCCGCATGCTGCCGGGCGAAACGCTCGACCTGCTGACGGGTCTGGGCAACGGATTCTCTACGAAGAACGACGCGCGGAGACCCCTGCTCGTCGGGGGCGGCGTGGGCGTGCCGCCGCTCTACAACCTGGCGAAAAAACTCCTCGCCGAAGGAAAGCCCGTGCAGGTGGTGCTGGGCTTCAACACCGCGTCGGAGGTCTTCTACGAGGAGGAGTTCCGCGCGCTGGGCTGCGAGGTCGCCGTCTCGACGGTCGACGGTTCGCGGGGCGTCGGGGGCTTTGTCACGACGGCCATCGCCGAACGGGGACTGGATTTCGATTACTTTTACGCCTGCGGGCCGCTGCCGATGCTCCATGCGCTCTACAACGCCGTGGAGCAGGACGGCCAGCTGTCGTTCGAAGAGCGCATGGGGTGCGGATTCGGCGCCTGCATGGGCTGTTCGTGCAAAACCAAATACGGCTACAAACGTATCTGCAAGGAGGGGCCGGTCCTTACCAAGGATGAAATCATCTGGTAAGAACAATTCACAATTCATAATTCAAAATTCACAATTATGACAGATACTTCGGTTGAACTCTGCGGCCTCAAATTGGACAATCCGGTCGTGCCGGCCAGCGGAACCTTCGGCTACGGCAACGAGTTCCGCGAGTTCTACGACATCAACATCCTCGGGTCGTTCTCGTTCAAGGGTACGACGCGCGAGGCGCGCTTCGGCAATCCCACGCCGCGCATCGCCGAGTGCGGTGCGGGGATGATCAATGCCGTGGGGTTGCAGAACCCCGGCATCGACGCCGTGATCCGCGAGGAGCTGCCGCGGTTGAAAACCTTCTTCCGAAAACCCGTCATCGCCAATATTTCGGGTTTCTCGGTCGAAGAGTACGCCTATTGCTGCGAGCGCATCGACAGGCAGGAGCAGGTGGGGCTGATCGAGGTCAACGTCTCGTGCCCCAACGTGCGGCACGGCGGCATGTCGTTCGGGACCTGTCCGGACGCCGCCGCCGAGGTGACGCGCGCCGTGAAGGCCGTGACGACGAAGCCCGTCTTCATCAAACTTTCGCCCAACGTGACGGACATCGTCGCGATCGCCCGGGCGTGCGAGGAGGCGGGGGCCGACGGCATCTGCCTGATCAATACGCTGCTGGGCATGCGTATCGACATTGCGCGCCGCCGTCCGGTCATCGCCAACACGATGGGCGGATTCTCGGGCGCCGCGGTCTTCCCCGTTGCGCTGCGGATGGTCTACCAGGTGGCCCGGGCGTGCCGGATTCCCGTGATGGGGTGCGGCGGCGTCACGACGGCCCGCGACGTGATCGAGATGATGATGGCCGGAGCCTCGGCCGTGCAGGTCGGGGCTGCGAACCTCGTGAATCCCTATGCCTCGAAGGAGATCGTCGAGGCGCTGCCCGGCGAAATGGAGCGGCTGGGCATTGAAAAGTTGAGCGACATAATCGGCTGCATCGAGTGATTGCGCGGCACCTTCGGCGTTTCCCTCGTCGGCTCCGACAGCCACATGCGTCGAATATGTTCTGCGAAACTCCGAATTTGCCGCACGCTGACCCGATGTGAAAAATAAATGCTAAATTTGTATATTATGCAACACGATGTAATCATAGCCTGCGACTTCAAGTCGGCGGAAGACACCTTCCGGTTCCTCGACCTCTTTAAGGACGAGGAGCGCAAACCCTTTCTGAAAATCGGCATGGAGCTGTTCTATGCCGAGGGACCCGCCATCGTGCGGGAGATCAAGCGCCGGGGACACCGGATTTTCCTCGATCTGAAACTCCACGACATTCCCAACACCGTGAAAAAGGCGATGGCCGTGCTGTCGCGGTTGGACGTGGACATGTGCAACGTCCATGCGGCCGGGACGATCGAGATGATGCGAGCCGCGCGCGAAGGCCTTACGCGCGAAGACGGCACGCGGCCCCTGCTGATCGCCGTGACGCAGCTCACCTCGACCAGCGAGGAGCGCATGCGGGAGGAACTTCTGATCGACGCCTCAATCAACGACACGATCGTGAAATACGCGCAGAACACCCGGGCCGCAGGGCTGGACGGCGTGGTCTGCTCGCCGCTGGAAGCCGGCATGGTGCACGGGGCGTGCGGCGAGGAGTTTCTGACGGTCACGCCCGGCGTGCGTTTTGCAGATGGCGACGTGGCGGACCAGGTGCGCGTCACCACGCCCGCCCGCGCCCGGGAGATCGGTTCCGACCTGATCGTCGTGGGACGCCCGATCACCGCGGCGGAGGACCCTGTGGCGGCTTACCGCCGGTGCGTCGCCGAGTTCGTCGGATAGACCGTGTTCTGGTTGCCTTGTGGTCGCGATGCGACAAGCCCCTGCTTGAGGCGGGGGATCGGATTTGTAAACGCCCCCATAGGCGGCGAATACGGCATTCGGCTGCGTGAGATGGAACGATATTACAAAAATTGTTAATTCTATGAAACCGGTAAAACTTTTCTACCTGCGCTCGTGCCCCTTCTGCAAGAAGGCGCTGCGTTACATCGACGAGGCGCGTGCCGCCCATCCGGAGCTGGCCGCCGTCGGGATCGAGCTGATCGAGGAGTCGGAGCAGCCCGCCGTGGCCGACGCGTTCGACTACTATTACGTGCCCACGTTTTACGTCGACGGCGTGAAGGTCCACGAGGGCGGCATCTATCCCGAGGAGGTGGAGAAGATTTTACGTTCGGCGCTGGAATAAATGAGTGTCTTGCTGCGTGTTCTGCCGCTTGTCGCGGCCGTTGCCGGGCTGTTGTTGCCTGCCGGGGCGCAAGTCCCGGTGAAAGGCGGCGAAGTCTCCGATTTCGACTTCGCCGTCGGCGTCGTGGAGCGCGCCTATGCGGGCTATCCGGACAAGACGGCGAACCGCGCGGCGGAGTACGGGGCGCTGAAAGAGCGGCTACGGAGCGGGATCGCTTCGGGGCGCGACACGTATGACGCCGTTGCCGAGTATCTCGGCTGGTTCGACGATTCGCACCTCGGAACACCCGGCGCCGAAGCCTACCGGGCAAAGTCGTTGCGCCGCGATACGGACTATGCTGGGCGGATGAAGCGTTATGCTCCGCAGTTCACCGCCTGCCGGGTGGACGAGGGCACATATCTGATCCGCTTTCCGTCGTGCGACCTGAATGAAGCACAGACCGCTTGGGTGCGGACTGCCGTGCGGGCTTATCTGGCTTCGGGGTGTGAAAACCTGATCCTCGACATCCGCGGCAACAGCGGCGGGAGCGACAGCGCCTATGAACCGCTGCTCCGGCTGCTCTACGACCACGAAGGGGCGGAGGATGCCATGGAGTACCGCGTTTCGGACCTGGCCGTCGCCCACGTGCGGGAGTTTGCCGGAGATACGGAGCGTGGACGCGGGAAGATCGCACGGATGGAACGCACTCCGGCCGGGGAGTTCCTGACGGACGGACCGAAAACCTACCGGATACACTACGATTCCGTCTCGCCGCGGCCTCGCCGGGCGGGGCTGCTGATTGATGGGAAAGTCGGCTCCTCGGGTGAACAGCTGGTGCTCGAAGTCAGGGCCAGCAGTCGCCGCACGACCGTTTACGGGCAGGATAACACGCTCGGGTGCCTCGATTTCTCGAACTGCGAAATACTTTATTTTCCGCAGGACCCGACCCGGTGGATGATGCTCCCCACGACCCGTTCCTGCCGGGTTCCGGAAGGCCGCGGGATCGACTCCGCGGGCATCGCGCCCGATGTGCGCATTCCGCTGCCGCTGCCTGAAGTCCTGACCGACAACGTCGATGCATGGACGTTGTGGGTCGCCGAAGATATGAAAACTGAAAAACGAAAAGAATAAATGGGTTTCCGCCCCGAAGTCACCCTTTGCCAAAGGGAGATTTAGTGGGAATGTCAATATGAAATCGGCATCGCAGATGCCGTTAACGCAGGTTCGGCGGATTTCATGGTTGACACTCTTCCCATGGGGAGGGGAAAGAATGAAGAATTTTGCCGAACCTGCGTTCAAGTAAGATGGAGAAGAAAATTGCTAAAGACCTGCTGTCGATCGGCGCGGTATTCCTGCGCCCCGAACAGCCTTTCACCTGGGCGAGCGGCATCAAAAGCCCGATCTACTGCGACAACCGGCTGACCCTGACGGCTCCTGTCGTCCGCGGCCATGTCGAGGCGGGCCTCGCCGAAATCGTCCGCACGAAATTCCCCGAAGCCGAGGTGCTGATGGGAACCTCGACCGCCGGAATCGCCCATGCGGCCATCACGGCCACGATCCTCGACCTGCCGATGGGCTATGTGCGCAGCGGCTCGAAGGACCACGGCCGCGGCAACCGGATCGAGGGCCGGCTCGAAAAGGGCCAGAAGGTCGTCGTGATCGAGGACCTCATCTCGACGGGCGGTTCGTGCATCGAGGTGGTCGAGGCTCTGCGCGAAGCCGGCGCCGAGGTGCTGGGCGTGGCTTCGATCTTCACCTACGGGATGCAGAAGGGGCTTGACCGCATGCGGGAGGCGAACGTCACGAATTACAGCCTTTCGAACCTCGACGCGCTGGTCGAAGTGGCCGCCGAGGAGGGGTATATCAAGCCCGAGGACAAGGCGCGGCTGATCGCCTTCCGCAACAATCCGTCGGACGAGAGCTGGATGCAATAATTCCGATTTTAGCGGGCGATTTTCGTCCTTCCCCGCTCGTCCCGAATGGGCAGTGCCTCATGTACAGCCCATCCGTGCCGATCACCGGGCAGGCTAAAAATCGTTCCCCTAAAATCAGAATCAGGGTTTGCCGCGATCGCCCGGCGCCTTCCGCCGATCCGTTGCGTGCCGCGAGCGGGAAATACCGACGGCGCAATGAAAGCGGAACAATGCGGATACCCGCGCAGCCAAAGTCTCCGCCGAGGCGGGGATTTAGGGGCGGGTCCGGTTTGCAAACACGACGGAAGGCCGTGAATCGGGACCGACCGAAAAGAGGGACCGTTGAAGAATTTAAAATCCGAACTTCTATAAATAACTTATGCGACATTTGATTGATCCCACAGACCTCACGGTTGCCGAAACCGAGCAGATCGTAGCTCTGGCCGAGGACATTATCGCCAACCGCGCCAAGTACAGCGAGGCGTGCAGGGGCAAGAAACTGGCCACGCTCTTCTACGAGCCTTCGACCCGTACGCGGTTGAGTTTCACGGCGGCGATGCTCGAACTGGGCGGGCAGGTCATCGGCTTCTCCGACGCCAACTCCTCGTCGGTGTCGAAGGGCGAGACGGTGGCCGACACCGTGCGCGTGATCCGCTGCTTCGCCGACATCATCGCCATGCGTCACTTCAAGGAGGGTGCGCCGTTGGTGGCCTCGCAGTATGCGGGCATCCCGGTCATCAACGCCGGCGACGGCAGCCACGCCCATCCCACGCAGACGCTTACCGACCTCTTGACGATCAAGCGCGAGAAGGGCCGTTTCGACAACATGACGATCGGTTTCTGCGGCGACCTGAAATTCGGCCGCACGGTCCACTCGCTGATCAAGGCGCTGTCGCGCTATTCGAATATCAAGGTGATCCTGATCGCTCCGCAGGAGCTGCGCCTTCCGGACTACATGCTCGCCGAGATGGCCGAGAACTCGCGTCTGGAGTTTCGCGAGGTCGAGACCATGGAGGAGGTGATGCCCGAACTGGACATCCTCTACATGACCCGCGTGCAGAAGGAGCGTTTCCTCGACGAGGAGGAGTTCGACCGCGTGAAGAACAGCTTCGTGCTCAACCCCGAGAAACTGAAGACCGCCAAGGAGGATATGATCATTCTCCACCCGCTGCCGCGCGTCAACGAGATCACGCGCGCCGTGGACAACGATCCCCGCGCGGCTTACTTCCGCCAGGTCGAGAACGGAAAGTTCGTGCGCATGGCGCTGATCTATACGCTGCTGCGCTGGGCCGACGAGAACAGGCCCTTCGAACGCACCCCGGTCTTCAGCGAACGGTATGTCGTGAACGAATACGAGTGCCCGAACCGCCGCTGCATCTCCGCCACGGAGGATGTCGACCGGCTGTTCCATCGTCAGGCGGACGGGACCTGCCGCTGTGCCTACTGCGAGGCGAAAGCCCGGTAGCTTGTCTTTTTACTCAATCCGGTAATTTGGAATAAAAAAATGAAGAACCTCATACTGTTGTTTTTTTCGGCTTTGGCCTGGGGCTGTTGCGAAACCCCGAAACACGAAATTTCGCTGCGCCCTTCTGAATACGTCACGACGCTCGTGGGCACACAGTCCGACTACTCGCTTTCGACGGGCAACACCTATCCGGCCGTGGCCCTGCCGTGGGGTATGAATTTCTGGACGCCCCAGACGGGCAAGATGGGCGACGGCTGGGCCTACACCTACGGATCGCACACGATCCGGGGCCTGAAGCAGACGCACCAGCCCTCGCCGTGGATCAACGATTACGGACAGTTTTCCATCATGCCCGTGCGCGGCAAAGACAAGGTTGATGAAAATGCGCGCCAGAGCTGGTTCTCCCACCAGTCGGAGACGGCGAAGCCCTATTATTACTCGGTCTATCTGGCCGACCACGATGTCGTGGCCGAAATGGCTCCGACGGATCGCGCCGCCGTGCTGCGCTTCACCTTTCCCGAGTCGGACGAATCGGGCGTGGTGATCGACGCCTTCGACCGCGGGTCGCAGGTCAAAGTCATGCCCGACAGCCGCACCGTCGTAGGATACACCACGCGCAACAGCGGCGGCGTGCCCGACAATTTCCGCAACTGGTTCGTCATCCGCTTCGACAAGCCGTTCAGCGGCTTTCGGGTATTCAACGGAAAGAACGAACTGAAAGGTTTCGAGGCCGAAGGCGAACATGCCCTTGCGGCGGTCTATTTCACCACCCGCCGCGGCGAGCAGGTGACGGCGCGCGTGGCCTCGTCGTTCATCTCCGGAGAGCAGGCTTTGCGCAACCTCGAAACCGAGGTCGGCGATGCCGATTTCGAGACGGTGAAAGCCCGTGCGCAGGAGCGCTGGGACGAGGTGCTGGGGCGGATCGAGGTCTCGGGCGGCACCGAAGAGCAGTACCGGACCTTCTATTCGTGCCTCTACCGCTCGACCCTGTTCCCTCGCAAATTCTACGAGATCGACGCCAAAGGCAATCCGGTGCATTACAGCCCCTATAACGGCGAGGTGCTGCCGGGCTATATGTATACCGACACGGGTTTCTGGGATACGTTCCGGTGTCTGTTCCCGCTGCTGAACCTGGTCTACCCGTCGGTCAACGCCGAGATTCAGGCCGGGTTGGCCAACACCTACCGCGAGAGCGGCTTCCTGCCCGAATGGGCCTCGCCGGGCCACCGCGGCTGCATGGTGGGCAACAATTCGGCTTCCGTAGTCGCAGATGCGATCCTGAAAGGAGTGACGCCCGCAGAGGATGTCGCCACGCTCTACAAGGCGATGCTTGCGGGACGCGACAAGGTGCATCCCACGGTAAGCTCCACCGGTCGCCTCGGACACGAATATTACAACACGCTGGGCTACGTGCCCTATAACGTGGGCATCAACGAAAATGCCGCCCGGACGCTCGAATACGCCTACGACGACTGGTGTATCGCGCAGGTGGCGAAAAAACTGGGAAAAACGGACGACGCTGCGATGCTGGAAAAGGCTTCGCAGAACTATAAAAACCTGTTCGATCCCGAAACGCGCCTGATGCGGGGCCGCAACGAGGACGGCACGTTCCAGTCGCCGTTCAGCCCCTACAAGTGGGGCGACGCCTTCACCGAGGGCAAC
>ERZ857693.3587-NODE-3587-length-12591-cov-5.190731_pt1 | contig 12591 bp, 10 predicted proteins | sample MGYA00519765_ERZ857693 | MGnify/ENA primary metagenome ERZ857693 (study PRJEB31778, sample SAMEA3449354) | human gut metagenome | biome: human gut; feature: human-associated habitat; material: faeces | place: United Kingdom | collected 2010/2012 ... | reverse complement strand
TAAACACAGCGACTACAGAGCAGATGGGATAGGGTGTTTTTTCTTTTTTCGTCTACATCAAATCTACAGAATCTAACCTAAATTGCGGATTTTAAAGTCTCTTTCAGCTTCTCTTTTTGCATCTTTCTTTGCAATATCCTGTCTCTTATCGTATAACTTCTTACCTCGGGCAAGACCGATTTCAACTTTTACAAGGCTGCCTTTAAAGTAAACTTTTAATGGCATTAAGGTGTAGCCTTTCATTTTAATCTGACCGGCCAGTTTATTGATTTCTGATTTATGAAGAAGAAGTTTTCTTACACGAAGTGGATCACGATTAAAAATATTCCCCTTTTCATAAGGGCTGATATGCATATGATTAATGAGCACTTCTCCTTTATTACTTATTGTTACAAAGGATTCTTTTATACTACATTTGCCCATGCGCAGAGACTTTACTTCGGTTCCATGAAGAGCAATTCCTGCCTCATATTTTTCATCGATAAAGTAATCGTGATATGCTTTTTTATTGTTGGCAATTAATTTAATGCCTTCTGATTTTGCCATACAAATTCCCCTTTCCTGTCATAATATACTCTTAGATTCCTTGCCTTACTGAACCCCATAAGTACATATATTTAACGATGCTAAATCTCATCAATTTTCTTTTTACTGTAAAGATGGAGCAGGCGGTCTGCTTCCTCATCATCAATCCAGTCATTTAAAAGAATACCGTCCTTATCTGGAAGGCTGCTTCCGGTCTCGTCAAATTCAGAATCTTCTTCCGCAAGACTATCTCCTGGTATTCCATCACCATAATAATCATCTGGATCAGGATAATCAGCATGTTGTGAGAATTCTTTTAAAACAAAGTCTATTGTACGTTCCATTTTATCCGCAGAACGAACTACAATTTCTACCTTTTGACCCAGTGTGAAAATTCGTCCGGTATGTTCTCCCGTAAGCTTATAACTTTCTTCATCAAATACATAGAAATCATCTAACAGGCTGTTAATCGAAACCATTCCTTCGATCGTATTATCAAGTTCTACAAAAAATCCCCAGGAGGTTACTCCAGAAATGACACCTGTAAAGGTTTCCCCTAAATACTGCTGCATATATTCTACTTTTTTCAGTTTGTCCACTTCTCTTTCCGCATCCTGTGCACGACGTTCCATAGTAGAACTCTGCTGTGCCACGGATGGTAATATGGCCTCATAATGTTCTAACCGCTTCTGATTCAACTTTCCGTGAATATTCTCTTTGATAATTCGGTGGATCTGTAAGTCAGGGTAACGTCGTATCGGTGATGTAAAATGCGTATAGTACTGTGTGGAAAGTCCAAAATGCCCTACATTCAGCGTTGTATACTTCGCCTGTTTCATTGATCTGAGTGCAAGGCGGCTAATTAATGGTTCCTCCGGTTCTCCTTCTAATGAAAAAAGAAGTTTCTGAATTTCTTTTGGATGAAAGTTCTCTCTTCCGGTCTTCATATAATATCCAAAATTATGGATAAATGTATCAAGTTTCTTTATCTTATCGCTATCGGGTGTTTCATGTGTACGATAAAGGAATGGAATTTCCTGCCAGAAGTAATCCTCGGCAACCGTTTCATTGGCAAGAAGCATAAAGTCTTCAATGATATCCGTTGCAACATTTCTCTCATATGGATGAATATCTATCGGATATCCCTTATCGTCTACGATGATCTTAGATTCCGGAAAATCGAAGTCGATCGCACCTCGTTTTCTACGCTTTTCCTTTAAGATTGCTGCTGCTTCTTTCATTAAAAAACATAATGCACGAATATCTTCTCTTTCTCCTTCTGGATGTTCCTGACCTTCAAGAATCGCCTTTACACCTGTATAACTCATTCGTTCATCAACACAGATCACTGATTCCGTAATCGTATGATCAAGTACATTACCATTTACGTCAAATTTCATCATACAACTCATTGCAAGACGATCTGTTCCTGCGTTCAAAGAACAAATTCCGTTGGAAAGTTCTCTTGGGAGCATCGGAATGACGCGATCTGCAAGATAAACGCTGGTTGCCCGTTCTAATGCTTCTTTATCAAGCGGTGAGTCTTCTTTAACGTAGTGAGCTACATCTGCGATATGCACACCGAGACAATACTTCTCATCCTTTTTAGAAAGTGTGATTGCATCATCTAAGTCTCTCGCATCTTCTCCATCAATTGTTACTGTAAGAAGATTTCGGAAATCCACACGCTTTCCGCCTGGCTGTTCTGAAATCTCCTGAGGTACAGACTGGGCTTCTTTCATAACAGACTTTGGAAATTCCTGTTCAATTCCATAAGCACGTATAATACTTGTCACATCGGTAGCTGGATCATCCATTGGTCCAAGAATTTCAATAACCGCTCCTTCTGGTTTCTTTCTTTCTCCTCCAAAATCCGTCAGACGAACTACTACTTTATCTCCGTCCTTTGCGCCACTCATATGCTTCTTAGAAATAAAAATATCTTTATCGTAATGACGGTCATCCGGGAGAACAAACCCGAAGCTGGTATTCTTCTGGAAGGTACCGACAAGTGTCTTACAACCACGTTCTAATATTTTTAAGACCATTCCCTCACGGCGCTTTCCTTCTCTTCCTGACCTCTTTGTCACTTTTACTTTAACAATATCTTTATGAAGCGCACCGTTTACCTGTGTCGCAGGAATAAAGATATCTTCTTCTTCTCCCTCGACCGTCACAAAACCAAAACCGCGTGCATTCGCTGTGAACACGCCCGTAACATTGTGATTCTCCGGCTTAATATACTTTCCCTTCGCTGTAAGTTCTACACTTCCATCTCTCACAAGAGCATCCATTACTTCTTTTAATGCACCCCTGTCTTTATGTGGTACATCCATAAGATATGCCATTTCTTTTAATTTTAAAGGAATATAATCCGGGTCATAAATCATATCCCGTATGCTGTTTTTACGCTGTTCAAATAATAATTTATCTTTCATAAATAGCTTCCCCTGTCAAAACTTTTGTCAAAAAAAGCCGTCTCAGTTCAGTTTGCGAATTGAGACGGCATCATAGTCTGCTTTAAAATTACTGGAAAACCTTCAGGCAAAGGCCAATGGCTACTACGAAGAATAAAAATCCAAGAATTGCTGTAATTCTTTCTAACTTACCTTCCTTAGTCCGACCACGGTTCTTTCTAACATAAGAATCAGAATCAACCTGTCCGCTTAAGGCACCGAACCCTGAATTCTTGCTTTCCTGCATCATTACCACTATAATCATCGCAAGACATATTAACATAAATACGATTGTTACTAATGTTCTAGCCAAATTTCACACCTCCTGCCATCTACACAAAATCTAAACTATTATAGCACAGTTCTTTCTACAAAACAAGCTTTTAATCCTCTTCTGTTGTAGATTCGGCAGATTTCTCTTCCTGTTCTGCAAGATAATCATGCGTACTTTCTGTTACTCCATCAACAAAGATATCAAAAACAGATTTCGATTGTGTCATGGATTCCTGTAAATTTCCATTTTTAATGTACTTTTTATATTTCTTAAACTTCTTGTTACTCTTTGCTAATGTATCAAGAGAAGAACCATCGACCGTAAACTTCTCTATATTAAATACTTTTGCATTTCCAGCTCTTAAATTCTTCTCCAGTTCAGCAACTTTTTCTACAGTACCGTCTGATATATGCTCATCATTTAGCTGAGAAAGAACAACGGCGTTCTCTGCATAACCAGCTGTCCAGTCTGTTGCGATTTCTTTGTCTTTTAATACTTTATTCACTGCATAGATATAATATACACTCCAGTCAGATATCGCAGAAGTAAGTGCATCTTTTGGTGCGGTAGAAATAAGATTGATGTCATTTCCAATCAATGGAGTATCATTCTCTGCACATACCGTTGCTACAGCAGTGGTATACGTATACTGCGCCATCATCTTCACGCCAGCTGCAATAAGCTGTCTTGCTGCCTTCCCATCTGCATCATAAACGCCTCTTTTACCGACATAACGAACTAAAACAGAGGACTGGGAACAAGCTCTTTCTACTCCAAGATAAAATGCATTAATACAGCTTGTTGTCTTTGCATTCTTTTCGTATGCCACAAATCCGATCACACAGTCTTCTGCGGAAATATCTCCTTTATCAAGAAGATGATTTAATTTGATACCAGCAACGAGACCAGCTACATGATATGCTTCATATATTCTTGTATCGTAGTTATGAAAGTTAGAAAGTTCACTGTCCTTAGCAAGCTTTCCGCCTTCCTGACAAAACTGTACCTTCGGATACTTCTTCGCTGTTTCTTCTAATACACTTTCAAACTCCGGATTTTCAGAAAAAATAATGCTGCAGCCTTTTTCTGCAAGTTCCGCTGCTTTCTTCTCACAATCAGACTTCTTTACACTTTCTTTAATGATGATCTGATCATCTTTTATTCCTGTCTGCTCCTGCATCTTGCGGATTCCCTGTACTCGCGCAACGGTATCTGGTGCATCTCCGTCTGAAGAGAGCAGATACCCCACTTTCATACTTCCACTGTCTGCAGTCTTTGTTTCCTGCTGCTCTCCTGTATTCTCAGGAAAAAGTGACTTACTGCTTCCACATCCACAGATGGAAAGCGCCATGATCACAGCCATAACTACTGCTATATGTTTTCTCATGTTTTCGATTCCTCCGTTTCTTTGCTTAACGGTCCTCTCTAAAATATGCCAGTCCCAGACTATTCGGCGGCTGCTGCTCTCTCTTCTTACGAAGGCTCGTAATGATAAGAACAATGATTGTTACCAGATATGGAAGCATCTTAAAGATTTCCTGCATACTTCTTCCAAGTCCCGGTATATATAGATATAAAATATACAATCCGCCAAATAGGAAGGAGCCCCAGATTGCATTGACGGGCTTCCAGAGGGCAAAAATAACAAGCGCGATCGCAAGCCATCCTCTGTCACCAAAACCATTATTCGTCCAGGTTCCTCCTGAGTATTCCATTACAAAATAAAGTCCTCCAAGGCCGGCAATTCCTCCACCGATTACCGTTGCAAGATATTTATAAAGCGTAACATTGATTCCTGCCGCATCCGCTGTCGCTGGACTTTCTCCTACTGCATTCAAATTCAGTCCCCAGCGGGTACGTTTTAAAAAAAACGCCATAAGTAGTGTAATAATAATTGCAAAATATGTCAAGAACCCATAATTAAAAAATATCTCTCCGATTACGGGGATCTTTGATAAAAACGGAAGCTTTGCACGATAAGCATCTCCGGTAACCGCTACAGAAATCTGTCCTACACCACCGGCAAGTGTCGAAAGGGATCCTCCAAAAAAGTTACCAAAACCAACACCAAATGTTGTCAAGGCAAGACCTGCCACATTTTGATTCGCTCTTAATGTAATTGTCAATACACTAAAAATCAAACCACCGAATGCAGCCATTAAAAATGCAGCTAACAGGGACAGAATCATTCCAACCAGACCATTTGGATGTGCGGCAGCCTTTTCATAATAAAAAGCTGCGATAAGACCGGCAATCCCACCCATATACATCATTCCAGGAACTCCGAGATTTAAATTACCTGACTTTTCTGTCAAAATTTCTCCATCTGCGCCAAAGAGCATACAGATACCCTGCATAATGGCCTTTTGTATAAATGTAATTAATACTGTCATCAATCTCTTCCTCCTTATGCACTGTGCTTTCCGCGAAATTCCAATTTATAATTAATGAAAAATTCACATCCGATAACAAAAAACAAAATAATTCCCGTAATAACATCGGAAGCATTTTCATTCAGATTATACTGTGTCGCAATCTGAATCGCTCCCTGCTGCATAAATACAAGAAGAAAAGAAATCACTGCCATTGCCCATACATTAAACTTCGCAAGCCATGCTACAATAATCGCGGTAAATCCGCGACCTCCCGCCGTACTTGTAGAAATCGTATGAGAAGAACCACTTACAAGAATAAATCCTGCAAGACCTGCAATTCCTCCGGAAATTCCAACGGTACGGATAATCACTTTACCTACGTTAATCCCTGCGTATCGTGCAGTATTCTCACTCTCTCCTACAACAGAAATCTCATAGCCATGTTTTGTACGCTTCATATAAATAAACATGAACACCGTTAATAATAACACAATTACAAGATTCCATCCATAGTCAAGTCCAAAAAGAGGAGGAAGCCATCCTGCTTTTGTCGGAGCATTAATAATTCCAACCGAATTTGATCCAACCGGATTCTCCCAATATACAATACAAAATGTTACAACCTGCATAGCAACGTAATTTAACATCAGGGTAAATAACGTTTCATTTGTATTCCACTTTGCCTTAAAAAATGCCGGAATAACTCCCCAGATAGTTCCGGCAGCAAAACTGCAAAGAAACATCAGTACAAGTAACACTCCTGTTGGAAGAGCATTCCCTGCATAGATCATCATTGCCGCAGAAGCAACACATCCCATAAGAATCTGTCCTTCTGCACCGATATTCCAAAACTTCATTTTAAAAGCAGGTGTTACCGCAACTGCCACACATAACAAAGTCAGTGCATCTCTTGCTGTTACCCAGAAACGGCGGCTTGTTCCTACGGCGCCTTCTACAATTCCTTCGTAGACTTCTACAGGATTCATCTTAATAATCATAAAAATAAAACCTGCGCATACAACAAGTGAAAGGAAAATTGCAACAATTCTTACCAGCCATCTCTTTCCAGATGGCATATCCTCTCTTTTCGAAAGATGTATCAGTGGTTCTTTCACTGTATTATCCATTATTTTTCCTCCTTATGGGATGTCATCAACATTCCAACTTCTTCTTTTGTTGTCTTTCTGGCATCCACAATTCCTGTTACCTTACCATCACAAAGTACCAGGATTCTGTCGCAGAATTCAAGAAGCATGTCTAAATCCTCTGCTACACATACAACGGCAACGCCCCGTTCTTTTTGTTTGTTTAACAGATTATAGATCATATAAGAAGAGTTGATATCAAGACCACGCACCGGATAAGCAACAAGAAGAACTGCCGGTGAAGAAGCAATTTCTCTTCCTACAAGAATCTTTTGTACATTTCCCCCGGAAAGTCTTCTTACAGGATAATCAATATCCGGGGTTACAACATCTAGATCTTCTTTAATCTTTTCTGCCAGCTCTTTTGGTGCTTTTAAGCTCGTAAAGAACCCTTTTCCTTTTCTAAAAGAACGAAGAAGCATATTTCCTGTCATACCCATAGATCCGACAAGTCCCATACCAAGACGGTCTTCCGGAACAAAAGAATGACGGACTCCCAGTTCATTAATCTGTGCTGCATTATATTTAGCCAGATCAATATCCTCTCCTTCCGGTGAGTGGAAAACAACACTTCCGGAAGAAAGCTTCGTAAGTCCGGCAATCGCCTCTAATAATTCTTTTTGTCCACTTCCGGAAATTCCTGCCACGCCAAGTACTTCTCCACCAAACGCTTCAAATGAAACATTCTCTAATGTATGCAGTCCGTCCTCATTCGTACAGGTAATAGTATCGATTGTAAGACGCTTTTTAAGATCATGCGGCATCGGACGGTTAATATCAAGGGAAATCTTTTCTCCAACCATCATCTCTGTGAGAGATTCTACAGTCGCCTCTGAAGTTTGTAATGTCCCAATATACTTTCCTTTCCGTAAAATCGAAACACGATCAGACAATTCTAAAACTTCATTTAGTTTATGTGTAATAATGATAATTGCCCTGCCATCATCTCTCATATTGCGAAGCACATCAAACAGTTTATCTACTTCTTGTGGCGTAAGTACTGCTGTTGGCTCATCGAGAATTAAAATATTGGCACCTCGATATAACATCTTAACAATCTCTACTGTCTGTTTCTGAGAAACGGACATGGTATATACCTTCTGTGCCGGATCAAGATCAAAACCATACTTATCAACAAGCTCCTGAATATCTTTATGCACTTTCTTCATGTCAAGAACCGCGCTTCCCTTTAATCCCAAAATAATATTTTCCGCTGCGGTCATAACATCGATCAATTTAAAATGCTGATGGATCATTCCGATTCCAAGATCAAAAGAATCCTTTGGAGAACGAATTGATACTTCTTTTCCATCTACAAATATATGTCCTTCATCTGGAAAATAAATTCCGGAAATCATATTCATCAAGGTGGTCTTCCCACTTCCGTTTTCGCCAAGCAACGAAAGAATCTCTCCCCTTTTCACCTGAAGATTAATTCCATCATTTGCGACAATCTTGCCAAATCGTTTTGTTATATTTTTTAATTCTATGGCATATGTCTGTTCCAACTTTTTTTCCTCCATTATCCGACTATTCAAGTCGAGCAGCTGTCACTCACCACCCAAAAGAGGTGGGAGTCTTCTCGATTGAGATAAAATATTGTTTTTTACATAATCAGGCAGAGCCACTGATATGGCGGCTCTGCCTTAGTAAACTAACTGTTTAATTACTTTGTAATGGAGTCAATTCCATCAATAATAAATGTGAATGCCGGTGCAGAAGTCATTCCACCTGCCACGTCGGATTCATGGAAATATCCATCTTTGATATAACTCTGAAGCTTTGTAGCATCCTCATCACCGGACTCTACAAGTTCTTCAAGGGTCTTACCACCAACGGTAAACTTAGAAGTATCAAATACATGAATTGTTCCGTCTTCAATTCCCTTCTGTGCTTCTTCTACTTTTTCTTTTGTTCCTTTAGCAACGGTCTTATCATTCAGTTCTGTAATTGCATCTGCTCCATCTTTTACACCTTTTGACCAATCTGTATCAATGGCTGTTCCCTCAATTACAGACTGTACAGCATATGTGTAATACGGACCCCAGTTGATTGTTGCAGAAGTAAGAGCTGCATCCGGAGCTGTTGGAATCATATCGATATTATAACCTACACAAGGAACCTTCTTTGCTTCACATGCTGTAGGAGCTCCTGTTGTATCGGCATGCTGGCTGATCAATACACAACCGTCTGCGATCAACTGCTCCGCACATTCTTTTTCAAGATCAAAGGATGCCCAGCTGTTTGTATATTTTACTTCCATCGTAGCAGAATCGCAAACAGACTTCACACCAAGATAGAAAGAGGTAAATCCACTGATAACTTCGGCATATGGGAAAGCCCCTACATAACCGATCTTACATTTATCTTTTGTAACTTCACCTTTTTGAATCATCTCATTTAACTTCATACCCGCAACAACACCGGATAAATAACGAGATTCATATACGTTCGTGAAGAAGTTGTGCATATTAGCAAGCCCACTGCTCTTTGCCTGATATCCTGTTGCATGACAGAACTGTACATCCGGATAATCTGCAGCCGCCTGAAGAATATAACTTTCATGACCAAAACTGTTTGCAATAATAATGTTGCATCCCTGTTCTGCCAAGTCTACCGCAGCATCATAACAACCTTCATCTTCTTTGATATTGGTCTTGATCACTACCTGATCATCTGTAAGACCAAGATTCTTCTTCATCTCTTCTACTGCTTTTAAATGTGCTTCGGTGTATCCTTCATTCTCATCACCGATCATAATACATCCCACTTTCACATCGGATGCTGCTACAGGTTTTCCTGCTGCTGAACTTCCCCTTGCGGATGTAGAACCTTCTGATCCACTGTTTGAAGAACCGCAAGCACAGAGTGATGCTGTCATAACAGCGGCAAGAATAAATGCCAGTAATTTTTTCATTGTCTTTCCTCCTCTATATTTGCTTCTGAAAAAATACACTTCTATATTAGACTACATCTTTTCATAAGTAAAGTCGAAATAGAGAGAAAATAAGATTTTTTCTTATTAATCCTTCAATTTTTTAATTTTGTAATATAATCTCTCAATTTTTCATGATTTCTAAGATGACTCTCCTAAAATTCTATCTGTAGCATTTCTTCAAGTCGAGCAGCCACTCACCACCTGAAAGAGGTGGAAGTCTTCTCGACTGAGATAAATCACTTTCCATAACTTCCGGAATTCCCAAGTTCTTCTTCAATCCGCATAAGCTGATTATATTTTGCAGTTCGTTCTGCCCTGCATGGAGCGCCTGTTTTAATCTGCCCTGCATTTACCGCCACTGCCAGATCCGCAATCGTTGTATCTTCTGTATCCCCGCTCCGATGAGATATAATCGTGCGATAACCAGCTTTTTGTGCCAGTAAGATCGCATCAAGCGTTTCAGATAATGTACCGATCTGGTTCGGTTTTATTAAAATCGCATTTGCGATTCCCTTCTCAATTCCTTCTGACAACCGTTTTACATTTGTTACAAAAAGATCATCTCCAACAAGCTGTACCTTTTCTCCAAGGCGATAGGTAAGGACTTTCCACCCTGCATAATCTTCCTCGCTCAATCCATCCTCAATAGAAATCAAAGGGAATTTTTCTACAAGTTCTTCATAATATTGCACCATTTCTTCTGCATTTCTGTAAATTTCCTTTTCTTTCATCTGACTTTCCCCTGGAAAATAATACCGTCTGGTATTTTCATCATACAATTCAGAGGCTGCCGCATCCATTGCAAAAAAGATATCCACTCCAGGCTCATACCCGGCAAGCTGCGTTGCTTCCTGCAATAATGCCAGCGCTTCTTCCGCAGAATTTAAATTCGGAGCAAAACCACCTTCATCGCCCACACCGGTTGCATACTCTTTTTCAGCTAACGTTTTCTTTAACTATTGATAAATCTCTGCACACATCTGGATTCCTTCCGATAAAGACTCTGCACCAACTGGCATGATCATAAATTCTTGAAAGTCAATTGAATTTTTCGCATGACACCCCCCATTAATGACATTCATCATAGGAACCGGAAGTACTTTGCCATTCACACCGCCAACATAACGGTAAAGAGGAATTCCCAGACCTTCGGCCGCTGCTCTGGCCACTGCAAGAGAAACGCCCAAAATAGCATTTGCACCGTATTTGCTTTTATTTTCTGTACCGTCCGCTTCTTTTAAAATATGGTCGATTTCTCTTTGTTCTAAAGCATTGCAGCCGCATAAACGATCACTGATTCTTGTGTTTACATTTGTAACTGCCCTCTCTACTCCTTTTCCTCCAAATCGTTTTTCCTCATCTCGAAGCTCCACCGCCTCAAAACGACCTGTAGAAGCTCCAGAAGGCACAATCGCTTTCCCGCTTGCACCACTTCCTAATCTTACCGTTACTTCTACCGTTGGATTCCCCCTGGAATCAAGCACTTCTAAACCATGTACTTCTTCAATACTAAAATCTTTTTTATTTAAACCTTTTTTCATAAAAAAATTCCCCCTTACTGAATTGTGAAAATAATTTCTTTCTCATATACTCTCTTAATCTTTCTGTGTCTGATTTTACGAAAGATTCCAAAAGTATATTTTCTTCAGTATGGGAGAAATTTCATTTTTTATACATAATTTTTATATGTACTTACTTATATTGTTCAATATATGCTTTTACCACCGCTACAAGCTTCTCATAGCTCATACTTGCAGTATTTAGGCAAAAGTCATAGTTTCTTGAATCATTCCAGTCTTTCCCGGTATGATATCTGTAATAATCTGAACGATATTTATCCGTTTTTTCAATTTTGCGGATAATCTCTTTTTCTGTACCGCCATTCTGTGTCTTTACGCGGGCAATACAGTCTTCCTTTGGTGCATAAAAGAATAAACGAACTACATCCGGATTATCCTTTAAAATAAAATCCGCACATCTTCCGATAATTACGCAGGATTCTTCTGCCGCAACTTCTTTGATAATCTTCGCCTGATAATTAAAAAGGTTGTCATCTGATACGAAATCATCACTTTCTGGAGGGAATATCTCCCCCTTGTAAATCTTTTTACTGATGCCAAATAAAGGCAGACTCTTCACCTTCTCATCTACTTCTCCAAACAAAGCTTCATTAATACCACTCTGTTCAGAAGCCATACGAAGCAATTCTCTGTCATAGCAATGAATACCAAGTTCCTTGGCCAAAAGTTTGCCTAAAGTTCTTCCACCACTTCCATAACTTCTTGCAATCGTAATTACTGTATGTTCCATTGTAACACCTACTCTCCCAAATATGCCTTTTTAATAGACTCATTATTCATAAGTTCTTTCGCATCACCGCTAAGAGCAATCTTACCTGTCTCCAAAACATACGCTCTGTCAGCAATTGCCAGTGCCTTCTTCGCATTCTGTTCTACAAGAAGTACTGTCGTTCCGGCGGCAGAAACCTGCTGAATAATCTTAAAAATCTCATCTACAAAAATCGGTGACAGCCCCATAGAAGGCTCATCCATCAGAATGATTCTTGGTTTAGACATTAACGCACGTCCCATCGCTAACATCTGCTGTTCTCCACCGCTTAATGTACCTGCAGACTGATTTCTTCTCTCTTTTAATCGCGGAAAACTTTCATATACCATCTCTAAAGACTGTGCGATCTCATTCTTATCTTTTCTTGTATATGCACCAAGCTTCAAGTTCTCATACACAGAAAGATTCGCAAATACACGTCTTCCTTCCGGTACATGTGCCATTCCCATTGTTACGATCTTATGTCCCGGTACCTTTGTAATATCCTGTCCTTCAAACAGAATATGTCCCTTCTTTGCCTGAAGCATAC
>ERZ857693.3579-NODE-3579-length-12623-cov-5.707511_pt1 | contig 12623 bp, 9 predicted proteins | sample MGYA00519765_ERZ857693 | MGnify/ENA primary metagenome ERZ857693 (study PRJEB31778, sample SAMEA3449354) | human gut metagenome | biome: human gut; feature: human-associated habitat; material: faeces | place: United Kingdom | collected 2010/2012 ... | reverse complement strand
AGGCCGTATCCTCCGAAACCGCTGCCATCACCACCGGCCTGTAATGCTCCAAACGTTCCTGCACCGTGGGCTGCGCTTGCTCTGCGGCGGGGTCGCGGAATACCCGCGTTCCATCCGCGCCGAACTCTGCTTCATAGGCATTGATGGCATTTTCAGCCTCGTGGTCGATGGACGGGAGCGTATATGCCGTGTGTTCATGGCCGGAATCGCCAATGCGCGAAATTGTTACATCATGCTTTTCCCGCAGCTTTTCAACGTATTTCTCCAAATCCTTTGCAGGGAAGCCGCACATGGTAACACGGCCTACTCCCTCCAAATTGCGGCGCGTCAGCTCAAGGCTGAGATCATCCGCAACCACCCGTGCGTCCTCGCCATACAGCTCAAAGAAGTCACCAACCTGATACAGTACGATTTCATCGGGATGCGCCGCTTTTACATCGTTATAGTCATCGTAAACCGCATTTCGCAGGGCATCCTGTTCATTTTCCTTGTCATAGGCCGCCTGCTCATCCGGTGTAAGGTAACGGTTCGTCCGAACCAGCTCAGAGATACGCGAAGCAACCTTGCTCCAATTCATCTGAACATCCGCGCAGCCCGCTTTTCTCAGCGTGATGCCCTTGCTGCCGTGATCTTCATAGCTGCCGCTTTCTCTGGATACGGCGTGGGTACGCCCGCCGATGCCGTACTCCTTTTTCAGAAAATCGGCACTCTCCTTGGGCGTATGCGGCGTCTGGAAAAATTCATAGATGCGGGCTTTCCCGCCTTCAAAGCCGCTCCCGTTTGCAAGAGAAGCCGCAATTTCATCTCCAGTGATAAATCTGCCGGTTGCTGGAACAGCCACCATATCGGAACGGAATTCCTTTCGTGGAAGGAACAGATCTTCCAAACGTGTGAGAAGTGCCTGCGGCTTGTGGTAATGGAAGCGCAGCAGCGCACGATTTTCGCGGTAGGCGTCCATGAATACCTTGTATTCTGACAGGAGCCTATCCCGAAACTCCGGATTCAGCAGATCATCCGTCAGACGCTCCGTTTCCTCCGGGAAGTTGGTGCTGTGGATATTGCCCAGGCAGGACAGGTACCCCAGCGACTTTGCCTCGTCCGAAAAATCGTGATAAAGGTTCCAGACCGCCACGGCGATACTCAGCCGCTCATAGCGAGGGGCTTCCGTGACTTCAAGATTGGTGGCAAATGCGCCGCCGTCCAGAAGCGCCTCAACACGCTCCGCTGCGTCCGCCCAGCTTATCACTTGGACAGAGCGAAGATGCCGTGCCGCATCGCCGGTTGCAATGTGGATACCGTCGTCCCCGTACCATGCGGAAAGCCTGCCGTTATCCGTAATCAGGCCGTTGCCGCCGTGGTAAAGAGCTTTCAGAAATGCCGCGCGATCCTCTAAAGGCTTTTGCTTGGAGAATTCCGCAGCAATTTTCATCCGCGCTGCATCCGCATTACCGCCCGCGCGCAGGATGTGGTCAATATCATCCTGAGAAATGAACATAGAAAAAGCGGAGGGTGTTACACTCTCCGCTTCTGCGATGGATTGAATTTGTTCTGCCTCTGAGGGGAAGAAGGACATCTGCGCCCCAGCAGGGGCATCGAACATATTTAGCTGAACACCAGTTCCGTGAGGATCGTTTCCTCGGCCTGCGCTTTCAGCGTGTTCATCAGCCCTACCCACTTCATCGGGTCGCTGGCTTTCAGCGCTTCCGTCACGCCCGCTGACTTCATCAGCTCCGGCATCATCTGTTCCAGTCGGTTGTTCGCTGCCTCGTCGATCTCCCGCAGATGGGGGTACAGCCTCTCGGACAGCAGCAGGCTGTTCCACAGCACCGGACGATGCTCCTTCAGGTAATCCTTCCGCATCCTGCCGTACTTGCCCAGCGGGGCTTGCGGCTGCTCTGTCAGGCTCAGGTCGGGAATCAGATAATCCCCGCTGCGGGTGTAGGTCAGTTCGCTCATGGCTTTCGCTCCTTTCCGCGATTTTCTCGCGCTCATAATTCTTGATGGTGACTTCGATCTGCCGCAGCACCAGCTCGCTGGACTGGCTGATGGCCGTTCCAAGAGCGGCGACGGTCTGCGGGGTGTTGAAATCAAAGACGTTCAGAAAATCCTCATGCTCGAAGTAATCTCCCGGCTGCATCCCGCAGCGGGACAGCAGCGCATAGGTGGTGCTGACAACGGCGGCGTTCCGAAAAGCGGCTCCGATGTTGAACTCATCATAGTCCTCCAAAAAGGAACCGTCAACGATGCCGACAATATCGCGCCGGTTGTCGTGCCAGTATTCATCTACAAGCTGCGCCGCCACACGCTCCATCTGATCGGCAAGTCCGTTTTCACCGGAAACGTCAAAGCGCTGCTCCAGCGCCGCAGATACCACCTCACGATACTCCTGCCGGTATTCCCAAAGGTAAGGGCGGCGAGAGTTCTCGCCGCCGCTGGTGTCGGAAACATCAAATACATATCGGAGTTTGGGTTGGTCGCTGCTGGTATCCACAAGGGCGATGCCCTTGCTGCCTCGCCGCACATAGCGGCGCATCTGCTTATTCCAAAGGTCGTATTCCGCGCAGGCCGTGGCTTCCGGGCGCTGGGCGAAAATCATGAGCTGTTCATTGTAGGGGTACTTATACAGCCTTGCGGCGGTGGTCAGAAATGCCGTCCACTTCTGGTAGCTTCCCGTGATCTGCTCCGCCGTGCGGTCTGCCATCTGCGCATAGAGCTGTACTTTACTCGGCATCCATATCCTCCTTTTCAAAATCGGGGAACAGGTCAAGCGCATCATATTCCGCGTCGCTCATCCTGCGCAGCTTTGCGATGGCGCTGTCCGTCAGCTCCCGCAGCTCCGTTTCATCCGCAGCGAGGTAGCCGCGCATTTCCTCCAGCGCCGCGATCAAGCCCGTGCGGGTGCCGGTGTTGTAGAGGCTCATAAGCTGGCGTTCTTCAAAGGTGATGTTCATATCAAAGCTCCTTTTCCGCGCTCTTTTTGGGCGCTGTTTTGTGTGGACGTTCTTGGGCCGGTTGGCTTTTGAGCTGCTCCAGCACAGATTTCTTCTTTTCCCGGTGTGCCGCCTCTGCCAAATCCATCAAGGAGATGGACATACCGGCCTTGACCTGTGCTTCAAGGTCGGCGACGGTGGGCTGTTTGGGGCCGTTGTTGATAATGCCGTCGATCATGCCGTAATCGTCCTCCATCGACATTTCGGCGGCTTTCAGGTAATTCTCCGGTTTCTGAAAGGCGGGCAGCTCCTGAAATCCCATGCTGTCACAGTAGTGATAGGATACCTTGCCGTCCTGTTTCAGCGCAACGATGTCGCTGACGGAGAGGCTGTGTCCCACAAAATCGCCGGGGCGCTCGTCGTTGAAAATGTAGTAGAAGTTTTCAAGGATTCTGCCGGTATCATCGTCCGGGTACACCTCACGGGTATAGACGGCTTCATAGTTGGCCGGGTCAGGCGGCGCGGCCAGACTGCCGAGGTTGGCAAAACGCAGCTCCACCGGCGCATCCCGGCGCAGTTGGTAGATCGCCATAGAATCGGTGGGACTGTTCAAAAAACGCTGCTCCACATCGCGGGGTGGGATATGGCCTTTGACCGCATCCCAATCCGGTCTTGTGACACCGAACATTCCGTCGTGCTTGATGATGTCCTCGGCTTCAAAGACCATTTCCTCGGCGTTGTCGGGATAGAGCATATAAACCGTGATGTCATGCTCCAGCAGTTCCACCGCCCGATCCTTGGAAAGCGGGAGCATATCGCTGTCCAGATACCCATAGCTGCGCATATCATCCACCGTCAGCGTGGGGTCAGGCATAGGTGTGGCCTGTTCCAGCTCTGGCGAAGTTGGAAGTGTGCCTGCGGCATGAGAACCGGCCTCCTCGTGAACAACCTGATTGTCGTCCGATGACAATTCGAGTGAGTACAAAATCCCTGCAAACTCATTTGACAAAACTTCAAACGGTACGGTCTTATCATACCCATGTGTTTCACAGATACGAATCGCAGCCGCCAAAAGAAAGTTTACATCATCGTCATGTACTGTTCCGCTTTCCAGAAGGTGTAGAGTGTCCTTGTCGTAAAGTTCATAGGCATATTTTGCACCATCTTCTGTTATGCGAAGATGCTTGCTCCCACCATCAACCGCATACCAACGCTCATTAGCGTCGAGTTCTTTTAAGGAAGTGTGACTTTCCTGAAATGCCTCAACTTCCAACAGCAGCTCATTCGCTCTGTGCGCGTATTCATCGCTCTGCTCAAGCGTTTCGGACAGGAAGCCTTTTATCTCATCTGCTCCCGTCAACAGATCTTCGTAGAAATGCTGAAGGCAATCTTCCTGACTTGCGAATTCGCTGAGAAAGGCAAGGCCATTCGCATCGAGATACAGCTCTGAAATGCTTTTTGCCAAGTCAGCCGCAGACATATTGCTATTCTCTTTTAATTGGCTTTCCGATTGCTCGGATTTCTCCACAGAAATGCCACGCTCCTTGCAGATCTCCGCAAAGTTCCGGTCAATGTCCGTAATCAGCTCGGAGGCAGTCTTGTTGATGGTTTCCAGACTGGCGCGAAGCTCTTTCAACTCCTTGCCCTTTGACCATGTGGCGATATAGCCGAAGCTGTTTTCGCCCGTTTCAATGCCGTAATACTGGCAGACCGCATAGGAGATGCTTTCGGCCTCGACCTCCTCGGTGTTGCGGCTCTTTTCACCGGGGACAAGGATCGTCTCACCATCGTCCGCAAGCTCCGTCATGTGTTCGTAGTCGTGGAGCTTGGCGTGGGCAATCTCATGGACGGCGGCGCATACCGTCTGCACCTCACTCATACCGGCGCGGATGGTGATGCTCTGCGCCTTAATGCTGAAAAAGCCGTCCGTATCCCGCGCAACGGGCTTTATCTCCATCGGAACGGGAGAAGCGCGGCGCAGTGCCTCCATGAAAACCTCATACTGCTGCACATTGCCGCTCAGATCGGCGGCAAGCTGGGGCAAGGGCTTTCCCGCAGTCTGTGACACATCAAAGACGGACACCACCTTGAACATAGGGATACGGATTTCCTTTTCCTCAATGATGGCCTTGCCGTCCGCATCCAGCACCGGCGCATTGGTTTCCGGGTCGGTCTTGATTTCCTCGACCTTTTTCTTATAGGGAGTAGGAGCGATGATGCGGATACCTTTTTCGCCTTTCAGGACGTTCCTGCCGAACTGATCGCGCCACTTGTTGAAGCCCGCCACATGGGTGGCGTCGGGGCGCTGCATATAGATGAGCATGGTATTGTTGACCGAGTAGCGGTGAAAGCGGCTCATAGTGGAGAGATACTGCCGGTACTTATCGCTCTCGAACAGCTCCTTGATGCCGTTTTCGATGCTGTCAACGATCTCCCGCATCCGGTCTTTGCTGGTTTGTTTTTCAGCCATGATGATCTCCTTTCAGAAAAAATAGCGCCCCTGCGCAGAAGAAAACACATCCTGCACAGGGGCGATTCTCCGCAGATAGAAGTTGTTTTTGAGCTTGCGGATAGAATGACGCAGCCCCTTGTGATTCCGCATGGAAAAAGCCTTGCGGCACGGGGCTTTTACGCCCTCTATTTGCGGAGGTTCCAGTATTGTTCACGCTTTCGTTTGGCGTCCTGCTTTCGGCGCTCCTGCTTGGCGCAGGCGGGGCAATATTTGGCGCGATTGGAGGAAGAATAGACCGGCTTACCGCAGACGGCGCAGCGCTTTCCCGGCCTTTCCCGCATCACGTCGGCCAGCAACTCATGGTCGGCGGGAAGTACCGCGTTTCGGAACCAGTTGCACAGCAGCGAGTAGGAAATACCCTGTACGCAGGCGCAAGGCTCTCCATCATCCAGAGCAAGGCAGTTGCCGTGATCGTAATTACAGCAGAGCTTCCGAATGAGCTTCTTGGCGCGGCGGAGCTGCTTGTGATCCATACGCGGCGCATCAGCCATTGTCGAACACCAGCTTATAGCCCGTGTGCTGCCCATCGTCCTCCAAAAGAACGCTGGCATCATAGGTTTTCCCTGTCTTTTCGGAGTAGCAGCCTTTCAGCGGGGCGCGGCCATTTTTCAAAAGCGCAGCGGCAAGGGATTTTGTCAGCACCTTTTTCTTGGCGGTGAAAAAGCGGCTGTTTTTCCAGAGAACAAAGGAACAGGCACGGTTCTCGCAGAAAAAGCCTTTCGGTGATTCCGTCACCTCGGCTCCGCAGCGGGGACACTTGCCGACCACCTCGCGCCCGGAGGGGAACAGGACTTCCGCACCGTGGATGGGCTTGTAGGTCTGCACCAGCTCATTCAGCATGGCGGCGATCCCATCCATGAAGCTGTCCGGGGCGATTTCACCGCGCTCGATCTCTTTCAGGCGGTGCTCCCATTCAGCGGTGAGCTGCGGAGACTGGAGCTGTTCAGGCAGAACGGTGATAAGCGCCGTGCCGGTGGAGGTGGGCAGCAGATTTGTGATCTTTTTGGACTTCCTGCGCTCCACAAAACCGGAGGACACCAGCTTTTCAATGATACCGGAACGGGTCGCCGGGGTGCCAATGCCCTTGCGCTCGGCATCATCTGGCATATCCTCCTTGCCCGCGTTCTCCATCGCAGCCAGCAGCGTATCCTCGGTGAAATGCTTGGGCGGCGTGGTTTTTCCGGTCTTGACCGATGCGGCAGATACGGAAAGCGTCTGATTCTCCGTTACCACCGGCAGCGCGGGCGCTGCCTCTGCCTGCTCCTGCTCATAGCGCTTCCAGCCGGGAGCAAGGACGGTTTTGCCCTTGGCGGTGAAGCTCTGACCGGCACAGTCCACCGTAATGACCGTTTCTGCGTAGCGATGTGGTTCATCCACCGCACGAAGCAAGCCCCTTGCCGCCAGCTTCAGCACCTCGCGTTCGCCCAGCGGCAGAGAGGCTATATCTACCTTTTCCGCGCTGATGGTGGGAACAATGGCGTGGTGATCGGTGACTTTTTTACTGCTGCATACCTGCTTGGCGCAGATGGTCGGCGGCTTCTCCATGCCGCAGACAGCGGCAGCGGCGGCGACAAGGCCGGGGACGCTGCCCTCCATATCGTCGGTCAGATAGCGGCTGTCGGTGCGCGGGTAGGTACAGAGCTTCTTTTCATAGAGTGCTTGGAGATAGTCGAGGGTCTGCTGAGAGGTGTAGCCGAGGACGCGGTTGGCGTCGCGCTGGAGGGAGGTCAAATCGTAGAGCGCGGGCGCTTTCTCAGACTTTTCCTTGCACTCCACGCTTTTGACGGTTACTGTCTTGCCCTTGCAGGCGTTGGCGATGGCGTCGGCGTCCTTTCTGTCCTTCATTCGGTCTGTCGCGGCGGGAAAGCCGCAATCGAGCTGGACGGTGTAGAACGGTTCTGCCGCAAATGCGGAGATCTCCGCCTCACGCTGTACCAACAGCGCCAGCGTGGGCGACATGACGCGCCCGATGTTCAATGTGCGTCCATACGTCAGGGAAAAATACCGCGTGGCGTTGATACCAACCAGCCAATCGGCCTTGGCACGGCACAGGGCGGATTGATGCAGGCCGTCATAGTCGCGCCCAGACCTAAGCTGCTGGAAGCCGCTGCGGATGGCATCATCCTCCATTGAAGAAATCCAAAGCCGCAGAATCGGCTTGGAGCATCCCGCAAGGCAGTAAACCGTGCGGAAGATCAGCTCACCCTCGCGCCCAGCGTCGCAGGCGTTGACCACCTCTGCCACATCCTCCCGGCGCATCAGCTCCCGCAGAATGTCAAACTGCTTCTGCTTTTCAGAGCGGACGATGAAGCGGAACGAGGTAGGAATGATGGGCAGCGCCGCCAGCGTCCATTTGGCATCATCGGCATTGTAAACGGCGGCGTCGGCCAGCTCTGCCAGATGCCCGAAACACCACGACACGATGTACCCGCCGCCCTCCAGATACCCGTCATGCCGTGATTTAGCACCCAGCACGGCGGCGATGCTCTGCGCCACGGAGGGTTTTTCGGCGATCACAAGGCGCATGGTGCAGCCTCCATTCTCTTTACGTCACGGTAGCAGGGACGAACGCAGCTCTGTCCGAAGCGCTTACAGCCATAGCAGAAGTGTTCCTTGGCAGCGGCGGGAGGGCTGTCCTCCCGCGCTGCTTTCGGCTTCTGCATCATCAGGCGTTCCAGCGGATTATTGGTGAAATATCTCATGTGTCCGTATCCTCCGTAGTATCCTGTTCCGGTTCGTCCTCATACGGCTCAAACTCATATTCGTCCTCGCCGTAGTCATAATCGTCCAGATCGGCGCTGCCTTTGGTCTGCGGCTTGGCCTTTTTCTGCTTGAAAATGTAGAACGCGGCACCGCCGCCCAGCGAGACGATCAGCAGAACGACAAGGATACCGCCCACGCCGCTCTTTTTCTCCGGTTCCTCGGCGGCGGGTTCTGTCGGCTCGGTGGGGACTTCGGGCTTTGCCTCCTTGCCCACGCACTCGGTCATGTTGACCGCGCAGACGGGGCAGGATGTATTGACCGTACCGGCCACGCATTTGGTGGTGCAGGAGCAGACGGCGGGCGTTTCTTGCTCGCCAGTCAGCGCCATCAGGTCAGCCTCATCCACCTGATTTAAGAAGTGGACGGTTTCTTCGCCCTCATCGTCACGGTCAATAATCATGTAAAATACATTGCCGTTCTTGCTTTCCAGCGTAATGAACTGTTTTCCTGCCTTGGTGCTGGAGCCAATATCGTCGATCAGCGTCAGATTGCCGTCCGGTGTCAGCGCGTCGCTGCCGCCCGTCATGCTGCCGACAAGGAGCTGCCAGAGGTCGGCCAGCTCTTTTTCATCAAACGGAAGCGTAATGCCGCCGATGCTCACGGTGCTGTCGGCGGCGTCGGTGACGGTCAGATAGCTGCCGTACACATAGCCCGCACGGGCAGGTAGCAGGATTTTTACCCAATCGCCGTCCCTGCCAATCACATCGACCACCGTGCCGTTGGGGAGCTGCGTAAACGCGGTGTTGTCCAGCCCCGCGCCGGTGCGGACGTTCAGGCTGCCGCCGTTGGTCGTGACCGTGCCGATCTGTTTTGTTTCCTGTGCGTCTGCGGCGCTGCTTTCGGCGGCAGGCAGCGTATCATCGGGATAGTCGCCGCTGCTGGCAAAAGCGGAAACAGGGAGAATCCCGATACACAGGAGCATCAGCAGCAGACTGATAAAAATGCGTGGTGTGTTCTTAGTCATGGTTCAACGCCTCCTTTTCCGAAGTGGCCGGTGCAGGCGCGGCCTGCATACGGCGGAACAGCTCGGCAAACTGCTCCATCGTCATGCCGTTCTCACGCACCATGCCGATGATGTCGGTGTCCTCCAACTCACGAATCTGCTTTTCCAGCTCGCGGTTGCGGCCTTGCAGATCAGAGATTTTGCCTTTGTTCTTCTCCAGCTCCCCACGGAGCTTCATGATTTTCGGGTTCATGTCGTTCACTCTCCTTTACGGCAAGCGCCCATAGCGGTAGAAATGGGACTGCCAATAGCTTGAATTTAAGTTTGCATAAGAGATCGGATCTCCGCAGTGGATCATCATATTGTTGCCGACGTAGATACCCACATGGCTGACACCGGGGGTATCATACGTTCCGGTGAAAAACACCAGATCGCCCGGTTTGACATTGGCAGAGGATACGGGCGTACAGATGTTGCAAAGTCCCTGCGCGCCCAGTCTGCCCACATCCCAACCGGAATGATTGATGACCCAACTGACGAAGCCCGAACAGTCAAACGAGGTGGAGGGGCTGCTGCCGCCCCAAACATAGGGGTAGCCGAGATACTTTTCCGCTTCCTTGATGATGGCGGCAAACACCTCATCGTCCAGCGCCTCCGGGGGAATGTCGTAGTCGGTATAGCTGCCCTCCACATACTTGCCGATGTAGCCTGAACCGGGGAACAGGTCGGGACGGTTGCCGAGGGTGGCCATATAGGTGGCGTACATTCCGAGCTGTTCCTCGCTCATAATGTAGACGGGAACATGAGAGAGGTTGAAGTTTTCCAGCGTGACCGTGCAGATGTAGTAGTCATACGGCACCTGATAGGTGTCCGTATGGGTGTTGCCGTCCGCGTCCGTCCATGTGTCGGTTTCTGTGCGGTAGCGGGTTTCTACCACCACATCCTCGGTCAAAATGTACTGGCGGTCAAAGAGCATTTGGAGCGTACCCTGCACCTCATCCAGCGTCCATTCCCCTTGATGCAGCGCTGTAATCATGGAAATGAGTACATAGGGGTCATGCTCGATGGTGTCCAGATCAAAGTGGTACTCATCGTAGTCATGGGTGCTTTCGTAGGTGTCGAGGTAGCGCTGAAGCTCTGCCTCCATTTCGCAATACTGCGCTTCCGCGCCCAGCATATCGGCGTCCTGCGACGGATAGGTACTGGCCGCGATCCCGGAGCCGACGCCATCCATTATCACCGAGCAGGAGGACAGGCCGTTGAGCAGAAATGCCAGCATCAGCAGAATTGCGGCGGCAATGGCAAAGCCGCGCCGGTGTTCCCACACATATTTGCCCGCTTTTTCAGCCTTTTCAGCGGCTTTTTTCGCGGCCCTGGCGGTATTCTCTGCCGCCTTTGCCGTAGTCTGCGCCGCCTGATTGTGCTTGGCAGCGGCATACTGCTTCTTAATTGCCTGCTTCTGCTGCCATTTGGAAACGGGATTGCTGGTGGGGCTGTCGATCTCTGCTTTCTTCTGGAGCGCGTCAAGATTGGCCTGTTCCAGCTTTCTCTCTGCACGGATGGCAGCGCGATAGGGCTTGAGCTGATGGGCGCGGTGGGCAGACTGCACCAGCCGCCCGCCGCTCTCCACGGCTTGCTCTACCTTGTGCGCGGCCTCTACGCCTACATTGTCATCCTCGCTCTGCCGCACCTCCCGATGAACCTGAGAGAGAACAAAGTTGGCGGGGGCATCCTGCACGGCATGGGTCAGCTTTGAGGGCGGCTTTTTCTTATCCACTTCCTCAAACCGGAGCTGCGTTTTGACCTTGCCGGTAGCAGGATCAAAGCCGCGTTCCTTTTTGACCACGGTTTTCTTGGGGATTTTCGCCTGCGCCTTATCCGCCTTGGCCTCCGCTTTTTTCACCCGCTTGATGGGCTTTTCCAGCTTCGGCTCGGCAAGATCGGCGTCGGAAAACTGTAAACGCGGTTCTCTTTTCATGCCGACGCCACCTCTTGCGGTTTGGTGGTCATGACGCGGTACAGCTCGGTGTCCTTCGGGAAGTGGTCAATGAAGGGCAGGATCGTGTTGCCGTAGAACAGCAGCCCCTCGCCCTCGCCGGAGTGGGTCACATAAGAAAGCTGATGCGGCGAAATGTTGAGCTGCTTTGCGAGAATCTGCCGGTCGCCAGCGGCCTGATTGAGCATATAGATGAAATCGCTGTTCTCAAAAATGTTCTCAACCTCGCGGCTGGATAACAGGTCTTTGACATTTTGCGTGATCCCGGTGGGGATGCCGCCCCATTTGCGATAGCGTTTCCAGATTTCGACACTGTACGAAGCCGTCTGTTCCTCCTTCAAAAGAAGATGGAACTCGTCAAGATAGTAGCGGGTCGTTTTATGGGCGGCGCGGTTGATGGTCACACGGTTCCAGACCTGATCCTGCACCACCAGCATCCCGATTTTTTTGAGCTGCTTGCCCAGCTCCTTGATGTCGTAGCAGACGATGCGGCTATTCACATCCACGTTCGTGTGATGGTTGAACACATTCAGAGAGCCGGTGACGTAGATTTCCAAAGCAGTGGCGATGTACTGCGCTTCCTTTTCATCCTGCGCACGGAGGGCGTTATACAAGTCCTCCAGCAGCGGCATATTCTCCGGCTTCGGGTCGTTGAGATAATCCCGGTAGACGATGCGCACACAGCGGTCGATGATGGTCTTTTCCACAGGGGCAAGCCCGTCCTTGCCGCCGACGATCAGCTCGCACAGCGACAGAATGAAGTCGGATTTCAGGCTCAGCGGGTTATCATCGTCGCTGTAATCCAGATTCAAGTCCATCGGATTGATATAGCAGGGCGAACCGTCGTAGCCCTTGCCGGTGGGCGACAGCTTAATGACCTGACCGTGCAAACGCTCCACCAGCGGCGTATATTCGCCCTCCGGGTCACAGATGATGATGTCATCCTTGGGGCAGATGAGAAACGCATTGGTGATCTCACGTTTTGCCGAAAACGACTTGCCGCTGCCGGGAGTGCCTAAAATCAGACCGTTGGGATTTTTCAGCAGCTTCCGGTCTACCATGATGAGGTTGTTGGAAAGGGCGTTGATGCCGTAGTACAGCGCCTCCGAACCGTTCTGGAACAGCTCCTGCGTGGTGAAGGGGACGAAGATCGCTACGCTGGAGGTGGTCAAGCCCCGCTGAATCTCGATCTGATTCAGCCCCAGCGGGAGACTGCTCATCAGTCCTTCCTCCTGCTGGAAGTCCAGCCGGGTCAGCGCACAGTTATACTTCTGCGCGATGCTGGAGGTCTGGAAGATGTTGTTGTCAAGCTGCCGGGGTGTGTCCGCCGTGTTGAGAATGAGGAAGGTCAGCAGAAACATTCGCTCGTTGCGGGACTGCAAATCCTGCAACAGCTTCTTGGCCTCTGCACCGTAGGTGGCGAGGTCGGACGGGATAATGTCCATGTCGTACCCGGCGCGGACGGCTTTTTTCTGTTCT
>ERZ857693.3561-NODE-3561-length-12679-cov-2.621515_pt1 | contig 12679 bp, 12 predicted proteins | sample MGYA00519765_ERZ857693 | MGnify/ENA primary metagenome ERZ857693 (study PRJEB31778, sample SAMEA3449354) | human gut metagenome | biome: human gut; feature: human-associated habitat; material: faeces | place: United Kingdom | collected 2010/2012 ... | reverse complement strand
TATCGTTTGACGCACGACTGCACCTGCAAAATGCTCGTAGCGTTTAGCAGGTTGCCAAACCGCTGAGCGCACACTGCACCATCGAAAACCTGCTAAATGCTGCGAGCATTTTGCAGGTTCGGACAAGTTCGGCCTTCGCTCGCGCCGCAGCCGCCCCACGCACGCCTTCCGCAAACGCCACCCGCTCGGCCACATTTCTGGGCCATGCGGCTCATGATTCATCGGAAATTAAACTTTAGGGCGGTATGAGCGGGGCATTCTCTCTTGTATAATGGCACGTAATCGCAAAGCTATCGAAGTCGGATTGCATCCGGCGCCGTTTATGCCCCTTTGCGAACCCGCCAAAACGAGAGGAACGTCATGAGCAAGACACGGAAACTAATGGGCCTTGCCGCAGCGCTCGCCTTCGCCATGGTGATGCTGCCGGCGGCGGCATTCGCCGATACGACGCAGTACGACCTATTCGTCAACGGCGAGCAGTTCACCAGCGAAAAGCTCACCATCGAATGCGGCGAGGGCACGGCGACGTACGACCCCGCTACGCACACCCTTACACTGGACAATGCGACCATCACGAATGCGGCCGATTATGGCGGCATCAATTCGAAGCTGACAGGCGATTTGACCATTACGCTCCAAGGCAACAATTCCATCACCTTTGACGACAACATGGGCATTATGGCCGCAGGAAATGTCGAGATCACAGGACCAGGCAACCTCGCGATTAACGTCGCCGGAGAAACCAAGGACGGCATGAGCGTTGCCGGCGATGTTTCGGTGCGCGCAACGAACCTCGCCGTTAGCGCCCCTGGTGGCGTCGGCATCGCAAGCGACGGCACGGTCTCGATTGACAACGCGCAAGTCACATCTGCCGCGTTGTATGCGGGCATCGACGCCATCAACCTCTTTATCGAAAACGGAAGCGTAGTCGATATCTCCGCAACGGAAGATGGTTGCAACGCCGCGTTCATCAGCCCTCGCGGCGGCGCAACGGGTGGCGACCTTCGCATTACGAACTCTAGCGTTGTGGCGAAGAGCGTCTTCCCTGGCTTGTTCGCCGGCGACAATTTGACGATTAGCGGCGCCTCCGTCCAATCGACCTCTACCGCCGATGCCGCCCTCTGGGCAAAGGGCGACCTGACCATCGGCGACAATGCGCACGTCACGCTCGACGGCAAATACCCCTCTGGTTGCAACGGCAACTTCACGGTCTACGCTGCCGAAATCGACGCCAAGAACACCAACGTAGAAAACATTCCGGCAATCTTCGACAACCCCACCATCGGCAACGATTTCGACCTGACGTACGCCGTCGCCGTCGATAGCGAGGGCACGACCATCGATCTCATCGAGCACGACGGCGCCGAGCGGGCCAAAGGCTTCCTGAATCTCTACAAGAACATCCACTTCGTTACCGGCGAGAAATCTGCCACCTATTCCTTCCCCTTCACAAAGGTCGTTAAGAAGGGCAGCGACGTCGCACCCGGAACGCAGGAATTCGAGCTCGAAATCTTCAACGTCGGCGTTGGCCAAATCGAGGATTACACCGACGTAACCGTAACGGCGACCGTTACCACGAATGGCGCGGGTGAATACGAGGGCTTTCTCACTATTCAGGGTCCGAAGAGCCAGATTCGCGACATAACCTGCGAGGGTTTCTGCGTGCGCGAGAAGAACACGGGCATGGCGAACTGGACTTATTCCGACGCCGTTTACCAAATCTTCTGCTATGAATACGAGATTGCGACTGACGGCCAGTCCGCCACCCAGTCGAGCTACGATATTTTCCCCGTTAAGCTCGTAGAAACCGACAACGGCGTGTTCTACGAGAAAACGCAAGATACGCCCGTAGCGAGCATGACGTTTGAAAACGTCTATACGGAAAAGGCCGCTCCCGCGGCGAACGACAAGCCCGCGACTGACAACAAACCGGCCGCCAGCACCAAGCCCGCAGCGAATAACAAGCCCACCGCAGGAAACATTCCCCAGACGGGCGACAGCAGCGCTCTGGCCATCGAATTTGCCGTGCTACTGATGGCCGCAGGCGCCCTGACCGTCGCGATCGCGGCTAGGAAGATGCGCAAGGGACGCGACGTCCGTTAGGGCGCCAGAGGCACCAAACGAAACGGAGCGGTTGCCGAAGCATGACGCGACGCTCGCCGACAAGATGTCTCGCAACCGGCATAATGCGACGCGACCAGCGAAACGCGTCGTAGCCGGCAAAATAAGGGGCAACCGCTTGGGCGAAACTTAACCGGTCGTCCCTGAACAAAACACGCATTGCACCAAGAAGCCCGATCAGTGTTTCCATCACCGAGCGGGCTTCATTGCCTTCAATAAACACAACGGCTACTTCACCAGGCGTTATACACTTTCATGAGCGAGTTTTCGACGCAAGGCTACACTTTTATGAGCGACTTTTCAGAGATTTTCGCACTTTCATGAGCGAGTTTGAAACGAAGCGCCCGCGTTTGACCATCGCACCTGTTAATGCTCGTAGCGTTTAGCAGGTGCCGAGAACGGAATCCCCATCACCGGCCGGCGCGAAGGAACGCGGCTTTGCCGGTGCGGGGCGCAAACACAAGATCCGCCGGCCCGAAGGCTCGGAGCGCTGCTTCAAGCATGGGTGCCAGGCCCTAGATTACCAATGGCGGCGGTTTTGACCACAATCAGCGTCGAGATGGTCAAAACGCCCGTCATTCGCAAACGCCGCCTTCTCAAAACCTGTTAAATGCTACGAGCATTTAACAGGTGCACCCCACAATGCAAGGAGGCCGCCCCGCGGGGCGGCCTCCTTCGATTCGTGGTTCTGTTAGAGCGAGCGCTTGGTGATTTGCGCTTTAGAGCTTATGAACGTCGCTGGCCTGCAGCTTGCCGTTCTGACCCGTGGTAACCTCAAAGGACACACGCTGGCCTTCGTCGAGGGTCTTATAACCGTCCATCTTGATCTCGGAGAAGTGAACGAAAAGATCTTCGCCATCGGCCTGGGAGATAAATCCGTAGCCCTTCTCGGGGTTGAACCATTTGACAGTTCCTTCAGCCATTTTCGGCCTCTTTCTCTCCCCGAATTACCGGGGATGTAATCTGCCCAGATTGCTCTGGGTCCACCAAAAACCTGCCCCACCGTTTACGATGGAACAAAACGCTTCCATCGTCCACGACGGCACGGGTGCCATTCGGTCTTACTTCGGCGATTGTTATCATTTTAGTGAGATTGTGCGCCATTTCTTTATGAATTTTGAAAACTTGCAATTCGCCGACGAACTGTTGACATGCGGTTAAAAAGCATCAGGTTCACGTGAGGTCTCGACCGCCGCAAGCAATCATTGACAACCGCCCTTCACCCGCCAACGACAACCACCATCAACAGCGCCTCAATCGAACCACCGTGCGCAACGGCGCGATGGCGTACCAATCGGCCAGAAGAAGCCCGACAAAGCTACTCCTCACCCGTAATGCCGTCGGCCTCAAGCATTTCGTCGAAATCGTTCATCACGGGAATCTCACCCGCCGCAGGCGCTTCGATGCCATATGCTGCCGCGAGCGCACAAGCCTGATCGAATCGCAGCTGAGCCGCCTGTTGCTTGCCGGCCTGCTCAAGGTAATATGACTCAAGGGCCATGCCGCGCACCAAATACTCGACCACATGCGGATCGGTTCCCGATACGCTCAGAATGCCCGCGAAGCTTTCGGGCGCCAGCCCCAGTACCACATTCGCATCCATTTCGAGCGCATTCGCGATGGCGTCTTCCACCGACGCGGCTTTCGCATCGGGGTCGTCGTCTTTCTCAACCGTGCGACGCATCGCCTCAACGAATTGCCAAATCAGACGCATCAAATAATCTTGCTGAAACATTGAAGATACTCCGTTCTGCCGAACGGAGCATCCGCTCGACGCTGCGCTGGGTTCTGGCGGCACGCTTCGGGTTCAACCTTCGGCTCGCGTACCGAAGTACGCTTCGCCTCGGTTTCGCCCGAATCGCACTCGCCAGAACCCATGCTCGCTGACTTCTGTTCCATGCCCACGCGTTTCCATCCTGGAAACCGCCTCTTACATCCCAGGCATCTTCAGGCCCAGATGGTCAAACGCCCTGGCTGTTGCTTGGCGACCCTTCGGTGTGCGCATAATGAGCCCTTGCTGAATAAGGAACGGCTCATACACGTCTTCCACCGTGCCCGGATCTTCAGAAAGCGCCGATGCAAGCGTGGTAAGGCCCACAGGACGCCCCGCAAACGAGTCGCATAAAAGCTCGAGGATCTTGTTGTCAAGGCCATCGAGCCCTAGCGAATCGACCTCGAAAAAGCTCAATGCCGCTGCCGCGGTATCTTCGTCGATATCGCCGTTGCCGCGCACCTGCGCCCAGTCGCGCACGCGCTTGAGCAGACGGTTCGCCAAGCGAGGCGTTCCGCGGCTTCGACGCGCGATTTCAATGGCGCCCTCCTCATCGACCGCCACATCCAAAATGCCCGCCGAGCGCTTCACGATGTCAGCAAGCTCTTCAGGGGTGTAATAATCCAAGCGGAACACGATACCGAATCGATCGCGCAAAGGCCCGGTAAGCAAACCCGTGCGCGTGGTCGCGCCGATAAGCGTGAAGTGCGGCAAATCGAGGCGAATGCTGCGCGCCGCCGGCCCCTTGCCTACCACAATATCGAGCACGCAATCTTCCAGCGCGGGATACAGCACCTCTTCCACCTGGCGATTCAAGCGATGAATCTCGTCGATGAACAGCACATCGCCTTCTTCGAGATTCGTCAAAATTGCCGCCAAATCGCCTGGACGTGCAATAGCCGGGCCGCTCGTGGTGCGAATGTTCGCGCCTAACTCGTTGGCGACAACGGTGGCGAGCGTGGTTTTGCCCAAACCCGGAGGGCCGCTGAACAGCACGTGGTCCATGCATTCGCCACGCTGCTTGGCCGCCTGAATAAGAATGGACAAGCTGTCTTTCACGCGCGTTTGGCCCAGATAATCGTCCAGGTATTTCGGGCGAAGCGAGTGATCGAGCGCCAAATCGTCTTCAGTGAGGTCGCTCGAAACCACACGCTCGCGCGGCGTTTGCTGCGCGAAGCCCGCGCCTCCCGACGCCGAACCGCCCGAAGGTGCCTCGAACACCATTCCTTCTATTTGAATGCCTTCAGCCACGAATTACTTCCTTTACCCCACCGAGCCAAGTCGCTTTAAAGCATACTGCAACAGCGCACCCTCGGTATTCAATTCTTCGGGAGCACCCTTCAACGCCAAATCGGCCTCTGCCAGCGTGAAACCCATGGCGAGCAGGCCGTCGCGCGCGCCCTGCAAGCGTTCGGTGGCGGCTGCCGTCGCGGCGCTGAACAGGTCTTGCTCGCCCGCCTGCGCCAAATTGCCCTTCAATTCCAGAATAAGGCGCTGCGCGGTTTTCTTGCCCACGCCCGGAATGGTGGACACCGCCTTCACGTCTTCTGATTGAATAGCGGAAATAAGTTCGGCCGGCTTGAACGTGGAAAGCGCCGCCAGCGCCGCCTTCGGGCCAATGCCCGACACACCAATAAGACGCAGGAACAACGCATGTTCTTCCTGAGACAAGAAGCCATACAGCGTCATAGCATCTTCGCGCACGGCAAGATGCGTGAACAGCGCCACATCGGCGCCCGCCTCGGGAAGCTTCACAATGTCGGTCGCAGGCATGTACACGGCAAAGCCGACGCCGTTCACGTCGACGAAGGCTGTATCAGCGCTTCGGCCGGCCATTGTGCCTTTCAGGAATGCAATCATCGGCAACCTCTCACAAGCGACAAGCGGCGAAAACCGCGCATGCCACGAATCAATCTACAAACGTCTGTTCGCAAATATACCATAGCGGTGCAAACGAAAACATGCAGCCGCCGCTCTTTTTGCGACAACTGCACGTTTCGCCCTCAAACCGAAAAGCGTCAGCGAAGAAAGCGGCGCGTAACGTTTCTCCTACTGCACGGCACGAACTTCGCCGTCGACACCGAGCTGGGCCTCGAGGCGCTCGCCCTTGTCTTCGACCACGACCGATTCGACGCTCGAGACATCGCCGCCAGCCACACGATATTCGGTAAGGCACAAATCCATGGTCTCCATGTCGCTCTTCGGTTTCTTCAAGCGCACAACCAACGTTGAGCCCTCCTGAGTTATGGCTTCAATTTCCTTGCCAGGAATCGAGCCACCTGAAAGCTGCAGCTGAATCCACTCGTCTTGTGGCTTCCAGCCATTGCCCGGCATGGCAACGATTGCGCCACCAGAGACCTCCATGCACAACACGGGCAAGTCGGCGTCTTCTTCCCACGTCCACGCAGAGTCGTCTGCATTCCGCTTTGCGCAACCAAGCATCGTCGCGGTCGCAGGGCCGCACGCCGCCGCGGCTACGACGCCACATGCCGCCGCCACGAACGTTCGCCTCGTCATATGCTTCGCCACGGTCGCCTCCATTTCGCCCGAATTTCCGCTGAGCTCTTCGTTGCCTTCATTGTCCCATACGCGTGACTCGCGCGTCGAGAAACGAAGTGGGAACGCATGCGACAGGCAAGAAGCGAAAAAACGGGTGCAAACAGGCACAAAGAAGAGCTTCCACACCCGCGGCAACCGCAAATTAGCACCGTAAATATCAATAAGACGTCTGATGAAAAGCACGCCGTTTTCGGCCAAGAAATTCACGGGCAAAGCGAGAGAAGCCTCGAGCCGGACGACGTTTCGCACTCCACGCGTCGCATTCCCCCTGCACCTTGCACCCTCCACATTAAGCTCTCGTGCAGAAACCACGAACCCGATTTCCCAGTGCTACCATAGAGGGGTTTTGCAAACGCTTCACGGGGGACCTTCATGCGCGGAAATATCGAATCGAACACGCAAAGCGGCGTTGGCGCCATTTTCGCCATATATCTTTTGGGCCTTTTGCTCGGCGGGCTATACGTGGGCATGATTTCACCCGTACGTCTCGTGATTCAGCAAGATTTCGGCCTAGGCGACACCGCGGGCATTTGGATGGTGAACATCTACACGCTGTTCTACGCCGCGTGCATCCCCGTTATCGGCAAGCTCGCCGACGTCCGCGGCCGCAAGCCGGTCTTCCTCGGTTGCTTGCTCGTGTTCATGGCAGGCTCGCTTATTTGCGGCCTGTCGCAAATGTTTGACAGCTTCCCCGTGCTGCTCGGCGGCCGCTTGGTGCAAGCCATTGGCGCCTGCGGCATTATTCCCGTGGCGAACGCCGAAATAGGGTCGACGTTCCCTCAGGAAAAGAAGGGCATGGCGCTCGGCATAGCCGCCGCCGTTGCTGGCATCGCAAACGTTATCGGTGCCGCCGTAGGCAGCCTGGTCGTGGGCATCGTAGGAAACGATCACTGGTCGGCGCTGTTCTTCTTCGCCATTCCCGTATGCTTGGCGCTCATTGTCGCGAGCCTGCGCGTTCTTCCGAACCACAACGTCGAAGACTCGACGCCACTCGACATCCCCGGCTCAGTACTGCTCGTCGTCACGGTGCTGCTGTTCCTGTTCGCAGTTCAGCACATCGATGTGCGGCACGTCGGCCAATCGCTCGCATCTGCAGAAGTACTCGCTCCCGCCTTGGGCTTCGTCGCGTCACTCGCCGCATTCGTGCTGGCGGAGCGTCGCGCAAAAAGCCCCGTGTTCCATTTGGAATACCTCGGCAATAAGCCTATCGTCATCACCATGGTGGTGAGTTTCTTTGTGGGCTGCGTCATTATCACCATGACGATCATCCCCGAAGTCGCCGAGTTCATCATGAGTGCGCCGGTCGGCTCGGGCGGCTTGTATATTTTGCCCGTAGGCATCGTGAGCATGTTCGGCCCGCCGATTGGCGGCAAGCTTATCGATAAATTCGGTCCTAAGCCCGTTATGATGGGCGGCCTCTCCGTGGCGGCCGCGGGCTTTTTATTCCTCGCGTTCGTAAGTCTGAACAGCGCAAACGCAATTCTGCTCATCGTCGGTTTATCTATTATGGGCTTGGGCATGGGTTTTGCGATGGGCGCACCCACCAACTACATGGTGCTCGAAAACACGAGCCCCACAGAAAGCGGAGCCGCAATCGCAACCATTGCGCTGGTTCGCCAAGTGGGCACCACCGTGGCACCAGCGCTGCTGCTCGGTTTTGTTTCTGCCACGCCGGGCGCACAGGGCTTCTTCCACATGCTGCTGTGCGCGGCGGCGTTCTGCATTATTTCGCTCGTGTGCATGGCGTTTTACCGCAAGAAATAAGGAGGAAGCCACCGGCGCCGGGACCAGACCAAAACGTCGCCAGCTAGCGCGCTTCCCAATATCGCTTGCACGCTTCGGCGAATGTGCCTTCACCTGGGAACGGCACCGCACACGCTTCAAGTGTTTCGGCGGCATCATCCGCCCCATTCGACACGCCCAGGCCGCGCAGCTCGCCGGGAGCGCCCGAGTCACACGAGCCGCACGAGCCGGTTGACCCATCCATTACGCCCGGTTCGTCAACAAGCAACATCGACCCATCGCCGATGGGCGCACCATAGCTCATGAGCGACATAGTGTCGCATGCCCACAGGGGGTCGCGACCTGCCGTCATCCAACCGCTAGCATAGTTCTCCACGCGCTCGACCGGCGAATGACCCACAATTTGCGGCACGCCGGGCAACGCATCGTCGAGCATATCGCGCAAGTCGGCCCACAAAGGCCCCGGCAGCGACCAGCCCCCACGCGACGGCGGACAGCTGTCCAAATCGCCCCAATGCGACGAATCGGCGAGCATCTCATTCAAGCGCTGGGCAATCGCTACCGCATCAGCAGGCACGTCGGCCAAAAACCGCTTCGCCCACACTCCCGTCACACCCGCATGCGAGCACAAATACGGCCCAACTGCACAGGCGACCTTTGCCTGCAGGGCATCTTCCAGAATCATTCGCAGATTACGCATGATGGACATGATCGAGCCCGGGCCGCGCTTGCCACGCACATAGCAAAAATCGTGGTTGCCCAGCAGCACGTCGATTCGTATGCCGCGCCCGCGATGCTCGCGAACCCATTTCGCATAAAACTCCATAGCGTTTAGCTCATCGGCTTCGTTCGCGCCCCAGTCATCGCACGCGTCGCCCAAAAATACGACACGCCCAATTTCTGCATCACCAGCCAGCATCCCATCGATACGGGGCAGCACAAATTGCTGCTTCAAATGCAAATCGCCCACAACCAGCGTTTTCATGAGCCCACCTCGTATTCCGAGCGCAATTCGCGCGCCCACGTCAGCAGAACCTCGAGTTCAAAGAGCATCGACAGCTTCAAGCCCGGCCGTACTCTACTCAATTTCGGCCATAGCATGTCCAACGAGGCAATGCCCATGCAAATAGCAGGACCCAGCAATCGCGCGAATCCCCTGCACATTGTTTTGCCAACATGCCTGCGCCCATTCAGAACGACCATTCGAAACCGCCCTGCTACACAGGCGGCTGCGCAAGCGATTGAGCTCGCCAGGCTTTTACTCTTACCTGAAAGACGCGGGCCAATTTCACGGTGTCGGCAACATCAAGCCTCGTGTGGGCATGAGTATACTCCTTGCGAGCATACAAATAACGATTCCACAAGCGCATCACCGCCGATTATCGAGCACCCTTAAACCCCTTCGAGAATACGCAGATCAGCTGGATATTTTAGCTGTCAAACGAACGGCCTTCCCCACTTGGCACATGGAATCTGAGCCCACATCATCGCCACCCAGCAGAAAACAACGCGGAAGAAACGCCCCGCAAAGAAATCAAAACCGGCAGAAAATGCCACAATGGGGCCTCCCTGCAGAGAAATCGTTCCGAATTGTCAGAAAACGCCGCAAGGGGGCCTCTTTTTAGGCTCCCCATGACGAGCAATCCGATACTACGACCGCAAAACCGCAGGTCGCAAATATCTTCAACGCCGAATTCCCCATTTCGTCCGAACAACATGCCTGCAATGAGGCCCCCTTGTGGCATTTCCTGGCAGAAACGACCCAACAAACCACAACGCAAGGTTTGAACGGGAGGTCGACAATCCGTTTACCAAGCCACAGACGGCACGCGCATCATTTCACCCGCCAGACCGCAACCAGAGCCGACCCGCGCACCAAATCGCAAGCGGCACGAGCTACGTTTCCGCGTACCCAAGCCCTAAGCATCTTGACCGCGAGGCCGCGCCAGCACAGCCAGCATTTCGAACACCAGGCATTTCCCACATCGCCACTAGGCCGCAAGCGGCACACCGACGCCACGCCCGCCAAGCCGCTAGTCTCATACCAAACTCCATGTCCACCAAACCTCCAATGCCACTCCCACCAGGCCTTTCGCATTTTCCAGAAAAAGCAGCCGCGCTTTTCCATGTAGAGGGCAAGACGCGCGAACGGCGGCGCGTCCGAAACGCATCCCCCCGCCGGAAAAGGAGCCCGCCATGGTCGAGCAAACATTTGAATGCAGCAACTGCTACGAGGTTTTCAACAAAGAACACACCACCGAGGTGCTGTGGACCCAATGCCCCCACTGCGGAGGCAGAGCGTATCCGTACTAGGCCGCCCCACCTGCCCCACGCCGCCTCGCCGGAATAGAGCGCGAAGCACGGCCCCGCGACAACGCAACCGTGCTTTACCCGCCGGCCAAGGCGGCGTTGGTTTTCCAGAAAGACCAGCCGCCGTTTTCCATGTAGAGGGCGAAATGCGAAAGCGACTCACCCATCAAGCACCCGCCGGAAAGGAGCGCGTCATGAGCAAAGTCAAAAAGCCAACGTCGATTACGACAATCAAAGAGTGCGAAGAGGCTCTGGAATGGATCGACCTCGAACTCGACAAGCTCGACCGCAACATACGCATCACAAGCAGGGCGATTTTCTCGCCGAAGAAGTGGACCACCGCCATTAGCGGCATCCTGTGGTCGAAACAGGTCAAGCAGAAAACCTCCGACCACATTTGCAACTCGCCCTTCCTCTCGAAGCTCGAGGGCTCCGCGCGCAGCGACCAGAGCCTCCAGGAAATCCAGCTGAGCCGCGTCATGAACACGGCGAAAGAGGTTCAAGCCGTGTGCGAGGAAACCTGCAGCCGCCTCAGCGGCGCGGTCAACGAAGCCCGAGCCGCGGTTGACCAGCCCGTCCATGTGGACGACCGCAACATCTCGGCGCTGCCCGAGGCCGATCGCGAGGCCATCAAACAGCACGACAAGGCCGTTCAGGTGGCAAAACGCGAAGCGGCCGCGCGCCAGGTCGAAAGCGAGCTTTCCGCCTGGACCGCCATGCAGACACGCGCGAACCGCATGGTGAACCGCACATCGGAAGCGCTCGAAGCACGCCACGCCTTCACCGCCTGCAACTACGAAGTGCTCAGCGACACGCACCTCAAATGGGCCGCGCGCCGTGGAAACGTGCAGCCGCCCTACAACCTGGTCGGCGTGCTGGGCACGCGCAACGTCGACGTCATCGAGAAGGAGGGTTAGGAAATGAACCTGTTCCGCAAGAAAATCACCCTGCCTGAAGGCCCTGCCCGCATGTCGGTTTCGCCTTCCGCCTCGAAGAAGGAAATCGGCAACCCGGCCGCGAGCATCGGCCTCGTCATTCCCGAAGCGCCCAATTACGACGAGGAACGCGGCCGCCAGCTCGCGCGTTCCGACAGCTACGCGACGTTCTTCAAAACCGGCGTGGGCCTGTTCTACCACGAAACCGCCTGCACGGCCGAAAAGCACCTCGCGGAAATCGAGGAGGCGCTCACCCGCTACACCGAAACGATGGAATCCACCTATCGCGCAGCCGTTCGCAGCCAGATCATCCAGGCCGAACAGCGTCTGGAGCGCATCACCCCGAAACGCGCAGCCCGCCAAGCCCGTCAAGCTCGCCAAACCAGTCAGACACGCGCGCCTCGCGCAACCCTCGAGACGAAGGAGTAGGCCATGAGCAAAGTCACGAGCACCGCACTGCTTGGTATGTTGGCGCTGGCCAACGCAGGCCTTGACTATTCAGCCGTGTGCGTCTTCCTCGACGTTGACCCGTTCGGCACCTTCAGTCCGAACAACTTCTTCGCCGGGCTCGTAGCCATCGCCCAAAGCCTTTTGCTCATCATTCTGCCTTGGGTCGCGTCGGAGAAAATCGCCGCTGGCGAGAAGGGCCCCGCCGCGTGCGCAATCATCGGATCGCTTTTCGTGGCCATGGCCGGTGCCTTCCTGCGTGCGACCACCGAAGCGGCCTCGACCACGACGAGCGTCTCAGGCGAGGTCGTTTCCGGCCTCTCGATCGACGGCATGGCGTTTGTCCTGATTATGGCGGGCATCGCGCTTGGCGAAGCCATCGCCGCCTTCCTTATTAAGAGCCTCGACATTCGCGCAGAAGCCGAAGCCCTGCAGGCCGAAATCGAGCGCATGCGCATCATCGAGAACCACATCGACGAAGACATCGCCACCGCCGCCCGCGTCGCGCTCGCCGCCGGACGCCAGAGCATCGCCGCGGCGAAGGGTTCGTGCGAGCAGGTATTCCAGCAGCTCGTCGCGAAATCGGACGACAGCCATAACTGCTTCATCGGCTTCGTGGACGAAATCGAGGCCCAACGCAAGGCGGAACGCGAGCAATTCGCCAAGCTTTCCGCGGAATTCGACGCGCGCATCGCAAAGAAATACCCCAACGCGATTGCCACCGAGCAGAAAGCCCCCACAGCCGAAAGCGCGGAAGCGGCAGCGACGAGCGCGGCAGCGACCAGCGGCACTG
>ERZ857693.3558-NODE-3558-length-12684-cov-2.994616_pt1 | contig 12684 bp, 5 predicted proteins | sample MGYA00519765_ERZ857693 | MGnify/ENA primary metagenome ERZ857693 (study PRJEB31778, sample SAMEA3449354) | human gut metagenome | biome: human gut; feature: human-associated habitat; material: faeces | place: United Kingdom | collected 2010/2012 ... | reverse complement strand
CTTACGCTGATAAGGCTGACAATAATGAAGCAGCAAACATCAATACTAAGACAGTGAAACGTGGTGATAAGGTTGTTTACCAAGTATGGTTGGATACAACGAAATTCACTGAAGCGCACAACATCCAATCTGTTGGTGTTACTGATGACTACGAAGAAGACAAGCTTGACATCAATGTTGCAAACATCAAAGCTTACGACTCTGTAACAGGCGAAGATGTAACAGCTAAATTTGATATCAAGGTTGAAAACGGTGTGATCTCTGCAACTTCTAAAGCGGACTTGACTAAGTCACTTGGAGACGCAGAAAATACACAAGTGATCGACACAACTAAGTTGGCCTTTGGACGTTACTACAAGTTTGAAATTCCTGCAGAAATTAAACAATCTGCTCAAGATGGTGTGGACATTGAAAATACAGCTTCACAAATCGTACACCAATACGATCCAACTAAGAAGACTGTAGAAAAACCAGAAAAACCAACTGAAAAACGTGTAGTCAACATTCCAGTTAAGGTTCAATTCCAATTCACTAAGAAATTGGAAGGTCGTGCATTGAAGGCTGGTGAATTCAGCTTCGTTCTTAAGGACGAAAAAGGAAATGTGATCGAAACCGTAACCAATGATGCGGCTGGTAAGATCACCTTCTCAAATCTTGAATTCAAACGTGGTGAAGAAGGAACTCATCTCTACCATGTAGAAGAAATCCGTGGCACAGATTCTAGCGTTGAATACGATAAGATGGTTGCTACTGTGGGTATTATGATTAACAAAGACGGTAAAGTATTGACGGCTATTACTCAGTTGCCAGAAGATACAGAGTTTAACAACACTGTTATTCCGCCAACACCACCAACAACACCGCCAACACCGCCAACACCAACAACTCCTCCAGCTCCAGCACTTCCTGAAACTGGTGAAGATCAATCAGCTTCTGCTGCATTGTTAGGTGCTGCACTTGGTATGGTTGGCCTTGCGGGACTTGCAAAACGCAAAAAACGCGAAGACTAAAATGGAGGTGACATCCACAAATTTGTTGATGAGGTGACAATTTTAGATCCAACAGGAAGAGGCTTTGCTCGAAAGAGCAAGGCCTCTTTGTTTGGTATTGGAAACTTAGAAAAACATGCATAAATGTGATGAAAAAGTTTCAGTAAAATTCTATATATTCATTTCATTCGGTTACTAGTTTCAGTAAAATTCCATTGACTTGAAGTAGAGAAAACAGTATACTAGTAAAGCAATTTGATCTTTCAAACTGCCGGCAACAAGGGGAATGAATCCACTTTGAATTGGAATACAGTAGGGTTTGGAGTGGTAGTACTTCACACCCTTATTGTCGTCAGTCACCCTCATAAAAGGGATCTAGACTCTGAATGAGTTGTATAAATATAAAAAAACTTCCTTGGAACAGAATTCCATAGGAAGTTTCTTTGTGTTTGGGATCTACTCTTGTTTCTTTTTGTAAGGGATAAGACTGGACAAACCTGCTAAGAGGCCAAGTCCAAGTAGGGCTAGCTGAGAGGTTTCTTCACCTGTTGCAGGTAGATGAGTTCCTTCTTGAGGGGTGTTAGGAACAACTTCAGGGAGTTCCTCTTTTTGGCTTGTTGTTTCAAGAGGTTTCTCCTCTTCTTTGTTAGAGAGAAGTGTTGATCCCTTTTCTTCATGAGCATCAGTCGTGTTTGCTTTTGTCACGGAAGGAAGAGGGCTAACTGTTTCTTCTTTTTCTGTTTCTGGGGATGGTTGTGGAGTAGGGATTTCTTTGACCTTATAGGCAAAGATCAAGATGGTTGTTCCCACTTCTACGTTCCCAGTTTGTTCAGCTGCACCGATCCGTTCGTAAACGTGGCCGTCGTAGGAGATCTCATCTGGTGCGCTAGCGACGTAATGGGTTCCATGGTCCACATTTGTTGCAACAGCAAGCTCTGGTTGCAATTCAGTGCTAGTATCTTGGATGACAAATCGCGCGATGACCGTTCCCGTAGCTAACTTGTAATCATAGATGACGGTTTTCATCCCCTTAGTGACTGTGCCACTTGGATCAGCAGAATCAGCACGGTGTCCAACTAGATGGTAGATACGACCATCTTTTGTGATTTCTGTTGGGGCCTCACTAGTGTACTTGGTGCCGAAATCTGCCTCTGTAGCGAGGTTTTGCGCCTCTCGCAGATCAGTGTCACCTCCCTCAGTGAGGAATCGTACTCTGACCGATCCTTTGGCGATAGCATAGGAAATAGCGGTATCAGCTGTTGGAGACTCAGGGCTTGGAAGAAGATAGCCTTTGGTTTCGTCAATAGGATCCACAAGGTTTAAGACTTGTCCACGAGCATCTTTTGGCTCTAATCCCTCCACGTAAGGAAGGATAGCAGTAGGAGACGCGATGGCGGTTGGATTTGTGGGATCATTTAGATAAGGGATCTCTTTTTGAGCATGGGCTGGTTCTTTACCAGTAGCATAGCTGATCTTATAAGCCCCGACTGGGCGATAGATGACCGTATCTGTGATGTCTGCTGCATCAGCATGAATGCCAGTATGTTCTCCTGCTTTTGTCAGATTCGAAGAGGTGGCATCAGTCGATTCTTCTGCTACGACAACATGGCCTTTTTTGACGGGATTTTCAAGAGCTGCAAAGCTTGTGCCATCTTGAGCTGTCCAGTCTTCAAGACTTGTCTCGCCTGTCACCAAATTGATGGTTCCCTTGCGAGTGAAATGAAGGCTGTCAGTTTGATCAGCCATTCCTGCAGGCTGGCGGTTAGATCCATCCTGATCCTCTGTTACATAGGTCACTGTACGGATCACTGTTTCAGATAAATGATTCAGATCAACCGTTGTTTGACCAGCTGGAGCTAGAGGAGTTGGATAGACACGCCCCTCGCTATCTCCTGGAACAACTTGACCTGCTTGGATGGGCTGTGTTGCAGAAAATTCCACAATTTTTGGTGCCAAGCGGACAATAAACTCTTGAACGCCATCTTCATTGGTGTTGGTAGCGTCGCGGTCAAAGTTTGGTTGTCCGTCTGCATCGAAGCCATTCTCTACTAGTTCATAGCCTTTCTTCAAATAGTTGGCAATGGTTTCTTTTGTAGAGTAGTTGATCTTTTCACCTGTATGACCAACCAAGTCACTGGAACGCTCGAGCTCAACTCCGTTTTCGTCTTGATAAAGAACATGAGCGGCTTCATTGAGTTTGACATAGAGCATATCCCATACATCTAGACTCGGAACATCGATAGCAGCCATCCATTGGCCAGCCCCTCCGTCGTAATAAATATTTGCTCTTGTTTCCCGGAGGTTGATGTCATATTTTCCTTCAACAGCATCGGGTGTTGCCCAGTAAATGCTGGCGTGTTCAGCCTGGTCTTTTGTGATTTTTCCGAGTGGAACAAAAGCTTGAATATTGGTTAGTTTTTCGGTTGTATTCACAGAGCTGTTCCATTTGTTTTCAGTGATGCCGACCAAATTGATCAAGTGAGCAATCCGATCACCTGTCTTGGTTTCTTTTGTAATGGTATAAACGGTTCCAGGTTGAACCCCGTCAGCATTATCTAGGTTGGATCCGATGAAGTTGCCGTTCACCAGTACATTTGTATTGTCTACAATCCGACGAGTATCATGTGCCAAGGTGTCGCGTCCGCGGAGAAGTTCTTGATAAGCAACGATGAATTCTTGGTAGTTGAATTCTGCATTAGCAAAGTCAGCATTGACTGGTAGGTTTTGATTGAGATACCATTCTGCTTGGATCACCCCAAAACCTTTAGCATCCTGAGAAGTATTGAGGGCTGCAGTCGTCATATGGTAACCACCGCTCGCTGCGATGATGGCATCTGTCAGCAATTCGTTGTCTTTGCTGAGGGCTGATGCATTTTTACCACGATGGGTATAGGCTGCGATGATAGGAGATTTCCCCTTGTATAAATCACGCATCCGTTCGGTAAGGCGCGTCAAGGCTTGGTAGGTAGAGTCATAGTCAATGCTATCGCCCCAAACTTCCGCATAAGGTGCAGAGACATTGGTCTTACCTAGTCGATCCGCATCTCCAGTGGAGATATCGTTGATCATGAAATCATAGCCTTCTTTTTTGAGGGCCTCTGTCGCAGCTGTGGCTAGTTCTGGATAGTGTTCGCTCAAAGAGAAGCCTTTTCCAGGTTCACTGACTTTTTCCACCCAGTTAGATCCCATGGTATCCCCTTGCCATCCATCAAAATTTCCTTCTTTCATGGCTTTAGTCATGACTTCAATGATAAATTTTTGCCAATTTGGGTCGCCTGGATCGAGAAATTGTTGGATATCGGTCGCTGTGACATCACCCTTTTTACCAAAGTTGAAATGGTCTTGTAGATTGCGAACAATGGCGCTTTTCACTTCATTTGGGACCCCTTCTTCGAGGGAAACTGCGTAAATCATGTTATACAGCATGGCTTTGGCACCAGTTGTATGGACATGAGCCACCAGCTCTTTGACGGCTTCTGTATCGATGACAGGTAAGTAGGATTTGCGCTTGTCAGGATCTGTTTCGCTATTTGGAATCAAGAAAGTCGCCCAGTCTTGAGTGAAACGTTCAACATTTGCTGGGAATGGGTTAGCTGGCGTATTGTAAACGTCGTAGAAGAAGTAGTTGTTGATGTGCATATTGGCCAATTGGTCAATACTATTCTTGTAGCCTTCTACCTGATCATTGGTGATGGAGTTGTGATTGTCTTTTGAGCCGGCAACCACCCCATAACGTGGGTAGATCGTCCAGTCATCTTCAACAGCAAGACCCGCTGCCTTATGAAAGGCTTGGGAACCATCTGCTTTCTTACCAAGGACATCTACGATAAATCCAGCATTAGGTGAAAAGACAGTACTTGGAATTGTCAGTTCGCCACCTTCAACGTTTTTCTTTTCATAAATGACCTGATCTAAATGAGAGACAGTGACATCAGATGAAACCACTTCAGGGTTGTTGATAGAGATGCGGACGTCTTCCCCACTTTTATAAGTCGCTTTATCAAAGGTGACGTCGTTGGTGATTTTTGGAGTATTATAAGTAGTTGCTGGAGCTGCACTGACCGATTGAGTGGCAGTTACAGTTGGTGTTGATTCCGATGAAGAAGATGCAACTTCAGTTGTAGCAACTTCCTCACTAGTAGTGGTAGGAGTACTGCTATTGGTTGCTACTGGTTGAGCGGTTGATGGGATCTCAGAAGTCGGATTGGTGTTGACCTCGTCAGCCATGGCAACAGAGCTTAACATCAAGGCTCCAAAAAGGGTAATCATAGAGACTAATGCCTTGTTGCGCTTGCGAAAATAGCCGTGCCCTTTTTCAGAGACACTATTTTTTTGTTGATTCATTTTTTTCTCCCACATACTGTTTGTATAGTTCGTTGAACAGTTTAAAGTAAATTGTTCTATCGATGCCAATAAGTATACGACATTTCACTAGATAGTGTCAATTTAAGAACGAAAGTCTGTTTGAAAATTTTCATGGAAGTGTTAGAAAATGGCCTTAAATAGGGGTTTTTGATTCATAAAAATGAAAAACCAAAAAACGTTTGACACAAAATTTCCCCGCATTTTAAAAATAGTACAAATTAGTGATAAAAAACAAAACAAGGAGAAACGTTTGCATAAGCTGTAAGGCCCATTAGTAAAAGAATTTTTGCAGTTTATTCTATTTTTATTTCTGTAAATAAAGTTAAAAAATTTTTTTTAGAAAAATGAACCGGCAAAAATCAGATGTCAAACGTTTGACATATATAGAAGAAAACTAAAAAGAAAGCTTTTATAAACAAGGGGTTTTATCAAAAAAGAAGCAAAATTTGAATGGAGATGTGAAAAAAATCAAAAAATAATATTGACACATAAGGGGGCAAGTGTTAATATCTCCTTACAAAAATCGACATTAATATTTAAAGTGTTGATTTTTGTAAGGAGAAATTTGAAAAAGAGGTTAGAAGGAATTATATGTCACTAATTAAAGATAGCAAGACTACCAAATATGCCTTGCGTAAAACGTCTGTCGCTTTTGGTTCTGTAGCAGTCGCTACGGTTCTTGCAGTAGCAGGTGCTGCATCTGTTTCTGCAGATGAAGTTGTTTCAGCTACTACAACAGTCACTTCAACAACGGCTACTCCAACAAGATCGACAACTGAGACTAAAGAAGTTGCTGTACCAGATTATTTAGAGACTGCGAAAACCGATGCGGTAACTACTGGACTTGAAGTTACAGAAACAGAAGCAAAGACCCAAGCAGATGAAAAAACTGCTGAGCAAGATTATGCGAAGCAAGCCATTGCTATGGATAAGACCGTAGCAGACTATAAGGCAGAAGTTGCAGCGAATCAAGCAACTTATGAGAAGGAAAAAGCAGTTGTAGATGCGAAAAATGCAGCGGCTCAGGTAGCTTATGACAAGGAAGTTGAAACCTATAACAAAGAGCAAGTTGCTTACGAAAAAGCAGTGGCTGAAAATGCTGCAGCCCTAGCAGATAATCAGGCTGCAAAAGCGGCTTATGAAAAAGCCTTTGAAGAATACCAAACTGCTTTTAAAGCTTATATTGAGTCTGTTAAAGCCAAACAAGCCGTTGAGACAGAAAACAATTTGGCCCAAAAGGCTTACGATATCAAATTAGCCGACTACAAGGAGAAAAAGCGCCTCTATGATGAAGCGCAAGCAGCTTACTTGATTGATAATGAACTATACAAGAAGAAAAAAGCGCAATACGATGATGCTAAAGATGCCTTCAATAAGATGGTTAAAGAGCGTGGTGGAAACCCTGAGAAGTACAAACAAGATTTGACCTTACTTCCAGAAGAGTTGGCAGATGGGGAAACAACGACGCTTTACCACCAAACAACAGGTCTTACTACGTATTTGACAAAAGAAGGTCAATCTCGCTTGTATGGGGACGGTAAAGCTACCAAGATGTATGAAACCAAGAACCTACAAGATTCCGATTTGACAACAACGAACCCATATGCAGATAATGAAATCGAGTGGGCAGTCGTTAAAGTTGGAGACAAGTTCGATGTCACTTACAAGGGTCTTCGCCAGGCTAATATCAAAGAAGGTCGTGATATCAAGCGTATCGCTAAAGTGGTCTACAAGTATGAAGTGAAAAGCTTGCCATCTAATGACGGTCGAGGAATCGTTCAAATTTACAATGATCCAGCGGTAACAATGACGATCGGAAGCTCAACTGACACAGACCAACCCGTCACAGTTGGTGTTGATGTTGAATTTTATGATGAAAATGATCAATTGATTAATTTAGCTAACCATAATGCCATTTTGGCTTTGAATTCCTTAAACCACTGGAATGGAGCTTCTTATGTTGAAAATGACAAACCTCGTGCCCTTCTTGTAGAAGCTAAAGATATCAATGGAAACACTGTTCGTGGAACTTGGGATCCTTATTCAGATGGTAGTAACCCTAGTCTTGATGGAGCAGATGCCGCTGTGAAGCGTGGCTATGCAAACTTCGGTAGCGCTCAAGTCTTTAATGATGCTGATAATCCATTGAAGATCGTTGGTCAAAAAGCAACTTGGGATGGGAATGGCTTCTCAGTCAGTGAAGAAACTGTCCTTGATGTGACGACGGTCAATGCTTCTGGTGGAGGAAATGGTCATTCTATCGGAACAGAAGACTATCAATTTGGGGATAATTCTGATATTGTCGGTACTTATTCAGTTGATGCGGGATCAGGAATTTTGACCTATACCCCACGGATGAAGCACCAAAATACACCTCACGTAGAGTCTGTAAATATTGGAAATAAAGAATTTATTAAATTGCCAAATTCTAGTGTTGACCAAGATCCAACTACGAAGGAAGTATTTGCCAAGGAACAGAACCAGTATATGAATGAAGGAGCAGTCTTTAATGCGGATCCTTCAAGTTCAACTAAAGGTTGGGATGATCCAAAAAGTCCTTATCTCTACTATGGTGGTGGTGCTGTTATCTTGAAAGACGGCCATCTTGAATTTACCGCCAAGGGAGCCAATGCGACAGATGAAGCAACCCTCTATTGGTTCTCAATCAATTCAAATGTTGCCTTTCCACAAGATCCAGGAGAAGAGCCGGTGAAACCAACCGCTCCAACTGCTCCAACAGCCCCTGAAAAACCTGAAATCAAAGATGTTCCAGCTGAAAAGGAAGTTCCTGTTCCGCCGGCTTGTCCACTTTACAAGGTAGAACCAAAAGTTCCTGAACAACCAGTGAAGCCAACAGCTCCTGAATTGGAAAAGGATCCGGTGCTAAAAGAAACTGTAAAACCGACTGTAGAATGGCATAAAAATAATATTCTTGTTACAAAAGAAGAGCCGCAGCCAGAACCACAACCGGAACCACAGCCAGAACCACAACCGGAGCCACAACCGGAACCACAGCCAAAACCACAACCAGCACCTAAGCCAGAGCCTAAACCAACTATTGGCTACCATACGCCTGCGCCAATGGTAGAGCAAAAAGTTGAAGAAAATTTGGTCTCAGATGTTGTGAAGGTGAAAGAAGTATTGCCACACACAGGTACAGAATCAGCAACCGCTCTTACCAGCCTTGGCTTACTTGGTGTGATCGCAACAGGTTTGGGTCTTGCTCGAAAGAAAAAAGAAGACTAAGATCTTTCTTCAATTCTTTAAAAAAACCAACTATTAAAAACCAGAAGGGCAACCTTTTGGTTTTTTTAAAAAGCATTTAAAGGGAATTACTGACAATTTCCTATAGGTTCTCTTCCATATTTATGTTACAATTAAACTACTACTATCGAAGGGAGAAACTATGATTAATTCAATTGTTTCACAAGGTTTAATTTGGGCCATTTTAGGGTTAGGAATCTTTATGACCTTCCGAATTCTAGATTTTCCAGATATGACGACAGAAGGGTCCTTCCCGCTTGGAGGAGCGGTGGCGGTGACCTTGATCACAAAAGGGGTCAATCCGCTTATAGCGACTCTGGCTGCTATTGGTGCAGGATGCTTAGCGGGCCTTGCGACGGGCCTTCTCTACACAAAAGGGAAAATCCCCACGCTTTTATCAGGGATCCTTGTGATGACGTCCTGTAACTCGGTTATTCTCTTTGTCATGCAGCGGGCTAATTTGGGACTTCTGGGTTATAAAAAAATTCAGGAATTTCTTCCTTTTGCCAGTGGGTTCAATGAGATCCTGATTGGCTTGATTTTCGTAACGCTTGTGATCCTTGGTTTGATCTTTTTCTTGGATACACGCTTGGGTCAAGCCTATATTGCGACAGGGGACAATCCAGACATGGCCAAAAGTTTTGGGATCAACACCGACCGGATGGAATTGATGGGTTTGGTCATTTCAAATGGGATTATTGCTCTTTCTGGTGCACTGATGGCCCAACAAGAAGGCTATGCGGACGCTTCACGTGGGATTGGTGTCATCGTTATCGGGCTTGCCAGCCTCATTATCGGAGAGGTTCTCTTTTCAAATGTCACCTTGACAGAGCGCTTGCTCAGTATTGCAATCGGTTCAATCGCCTACCAATTTTTGATTTGGGCCGTGATTGCGCTTGGCATCAATACTAGCTATATCCGAATCTTCAGTGCCTTGATCTTGGCTATCTGCCTGATGATTCCAACCTTTAAGGGAAAAATCATGAAAGGAGCGAAACTCAGTAAATGACAGCAATTGTAGAATTAAAAAATGTAACCAAAGCTGTGAGCAATGGGATGAATGAAGAAAAAGTCATTCTGGATGATGTTTCCTTGGAAATTCGAGAGCATGATTTTATCACGATTTTGGGGGGCAATGGAGCTGGAAAATCAACCCTCTTTAATACCATCGCTGGGACACTTCCAGTTAGTAGCGGGAAGATCTATATTCTAGGTGAAGATGTGACCAACTACTCTCCTGAGAAGAGAGCCAAGTACCTATCTCGTGTCTTTCAAGATCCTAAAATGGGAACAGCGCCTCGCATGACAGTAGCGGAAAACCTCTTGGTAGCGAAATTTCGCGGAGAAAAACGTGGTTTGATTCCGCGTCACTTGGCAAGCTATAAAGAAGAGTTTCAGACAGTTCTTGCTAAGATCGGCAATGGCTTGGAAAATCATATCGATACAGCAGTTGAGTTTCTATCAGGAGGGCAACGTCAGGCTTTGAGCTTGTTGATGGCAACACTAAAACGTCCAGAACTTTTGCTTCTAGATGAACACACTGCAGCCTTGGATCCGAAAACCAGCCAGGCTCTGATGACCTTGACGGATGAGTTTGTGAAACAAGATGCCCTCACGGCTCTTATGATCACCCACCATATGGAGGATGCTTTGAAATATGGAAATCGCTTGATTGTGATGAAAGACGGGCACATCGTCCAAGACCTCAGTCAAGAAGAAAAAGCCCAAATGACCATCGCAGACTACTATCAATTGTTTGAGAAAGACTAAGATACAAAGCCCGTAAAATCCAATCAGCTACTGTGCCTTTGAAGTTAGTACTATTACAGTTTGCGTTTTTCACCCAGCCTTAATGACTTAAAAAAGATAAGAACCTCATCGAGGAACGGCTCCTTGATGAGGTTTTTTGCACCCTGGAACTCTTCTTCCGCCACCCTTTTTTTATGTTACTAGTTTGTAACAATGTGACAAGAAAGACGAAATGTTACAAGAAAAATACAGTTTTGTTAAATAGCCAAAAAGGCCTTTTATTATTTATAAATTGTGATAAGATAGTATGGTAGTTCATTTGTTCAAGAAAATCTTGAGCAAAAAAACAAAGAAAAAAGAGGATAAAAGATGAAATTAAAAGTTAATACGAAAGCCTTGATCGCTTCAACAGTAGCTCTTGCAGTGATTCCATTTACAAAAGCCACTGCAGAAACACTTGAAGATTGGGTAGCTCGCTCAGTAGATGAAATCAAACATGATATCCAACAAAGCGGTGAAAACCAACAAACTTATACCATCAAATATGGTGATACATTGAGTTCGATCGCAGAAGCGCTTGGAATCGATGTTCATGTGTTGGCAAACTTGAACAACATCAGCAACATGGATTTGATCTACCCAGGTACTGTTTTGAAAACAACAGTAAATGATCAAAAAGAAGTAACTTCAGTTGAAATCCAAACTCCTCAAGCAGGTGCGACAGATGCAACCGTTGCAAGTGCTGACTTGACAACAAACCAAGTGACAGTTGATGACCAAACAGTCGCTGTCAACGATTTGTCAAAACCAGTTAACGAAGATAACAAAGCTGTTCCAGTTGCTCCAGCAGCGGAAACTCAAGAAGCTCCTGTAGTTGAAGTACCAGTAGCAGAAACACCAGCACAACCAGCTGTTCCAGAAACACCAAACTACGGTGCTCCAGCTGTCAATGTTGCAACTCAAAACCCAGAAACAGCCCCAGCTTCTGCTCCTGAAGCTCCAGCAGCTCAACCAGAAGCTCCTGCAGAAACACCAGCTGCTCCAGCAGAAGAAGCTCCAGCAGCACAACCCGCAGCAGTAGAAACTGCTGCAGCACCTGAAGTGCAACCAGTAGCATCAACTCCAACAAGCGGAAATACGATTCCAACTGATCCAAACCTTCAACCACAAGCGGAAGCTTTCCGTCAAGAAATCGCTGCAAAATTTGGTATCACAAACATTGGTGGTTACCGTGAAGGGGATCCAGACGATCATGGTAAAGGACTTGCAGTGGACGTAATGGTACCAACCAGTTCACAACTCGGGGATCAAGTTGCCCAATATGCTATTGACAACATGGACCGTGCAGGTATCTCATATGTTATCTGGAAACAACAATTCTACATGCCAGTAGACAACATTTACGGACCAGCTAACACTTGGAACCAAATGCCTGACCGTGGTGGAGATACAGCAAACCACTATGACCACGTGCATATCTCATTTACCGAATAATTCAAACCAGAAACATCGAACTAGGCCTAGAGCCTAGTTCTTTTTTTGTGTGCACAAAAAAGCTGGAAGACGAATCTTCCAGCCGGACGATGGTTATAAAATATGATCGACTTTTTCCACCTGATAAAGGGCAATCGCCATGATAATGGTTAAGACCAGTAGCATGAGGATAGCTGGTGTCCAAGAGTGGAAGAGAGATTTGCTGTAGCCGAAGAGAATGGGACCAAAGGCTGCAAAGACGTAGCCTCCTGTTTGGGCAAGACCAGAAAGTTGGGCCGTTTTTTCAGGTGTGCTGGATTTCATGGAGAAAGCGACCATGAGGTAAGGGAAGAGCGAACTAACGGAACTTCCAATTAGGGCATTTAATACCAACCAGTAGAAGAAGTTGCTGGTCGGGATTAAGAGCATGGCTACCCCCAGAATCCCTGCTCCGACAACAATGGCAAGCATCAAGCGTCGATTGCGATCGGATAACCGTGTCGTTAAACTTGGGATCGTCAAGGAGAATGGGAGACTGATCAAGGTGAACACGGAGGCAAGTAGTCCAGATTCAACCTTTGAAAGGCCAGCTTGAACAGCCATGGTCGGAAGCCAAGTCATACTTGTATAGAAAAGTAGTGACTGCAAGCCTCCGAAAATCATGATAGCCCAGACATATTTATTGGTATACCACTTGCTACTAGATTCCGTAGTAGCAGCCTTTTTGAGTCGGTGGTTGTAGCGAAGGTTAGGAATCCAGATAACCAAAGCAAGAGCACACAAGGCTGTCAAGATGTTGACCAAACCTTGCCAAGAAGTGGCTTTGGTGATCGGAACAGCGACA
>ERZ857693.3552-NODE-3552-length-12702-cov-4.259824_pt1 | contig 12702 bp, 15 predicted proteins | sample MGYA00519765_ERZ857693 | MGnify/ENA primary metagenome ERZ857693 (study PRJEB31778, sample SAMEA3449354) | human gut metagenome | biome: human gut; feature: human-associated habitat; material: faeces | place: United Kingdom | collected 2010/2012 ... | reverse complement strand
GTTCGCGAAAAAGGCCAACGAATTCTGCACCGGCACGGTCAAGCTCAAGCTCTACGCCCATGTACAAATCAGAATTTCCGTAAAAGATAGGGTCAGGCTTGTAGCTGTAGCAGTGGATATGGCTTCTGCCTCTGCGCTCATAGCAGCTGCGGCAGTAGGCGTAGTCATCGTCATCAAAGTAGCAGGCATCATCATCGTGTATAAGACGGCCGCAGTCATCGCAGACGGTGTAATGATTTTCACGGCAGTGAGAGCAGAGTGAGATATTGTCATCTCCCGCATCATCGTCACACCATATCCTGTCACCGCAGCAGTCGCATTCTCTTGTGTTTTCATAATAGCAGTCAGCGCAAAGCAGCTGACCGTCCATTTCATAAACATCATTCTCATTTATTGAGGATCCGCATATTTCACAAACTTTCATATGAATATTCCTTTCAAAAACAAAATGCCCGTACGGAGTGACCGCACGGGCATAAAATTCAGTATTCTTCAGCAAGAAGCATGGTGCAGTGAGTATCGTCATCAATGACATATACCTTTGCATTTACGGGATAAGGGTAGGGGAGAAGTACTTTCCTACAATACACAGGCTCATCCTGCTCATGCAGGATGCTTTGTTCTCCGTCTTTGCCTGTTAGGGTAAAGACCTGCAGATAATCGGGAGTAGGTATCTGCTCTATCATTCCCCACATGGTGAGCTGCAGGGGGAGGGGGATAGAAGAAGCAACTCCACGGGTCAGAAATCGCTGAGATCTAAATCGCATATGTCCGACACTCCTTCCTTGATTACATCTGTTAGTATTCCGCATACAGCAATGCCTGCTGCGCTGAGTGCTGCCGAAACAAGTTTTGATACAATAGGGTTCATAATATTTCTCCTTCCTGACTGACAGGTACTGCAATTTATCGCACAAAAGCGCATAAAAGTTGCGGTACGAATAATGTAAAACTTCCTGAGATACCTGTATTCACAGGCGCTTTGGCTAAGATGACATAAGTTCGACCTCCTTTCTGAAAGATTTGGTTTTATGATAAAATACGTGCTTTTTGCATGGAAAAGCATCATTTCTGCCATGCTTTCCAACATAAACAAAAATGCCCTGTGTGACCGTATATGGCGGTAAACACAGGGCATAAGCATGTATATCAAGTATATAATATATAATTATTTTTCGTTAAAATACGGTAAATTGCGATAAATTGCGACAATACGTTAAGGCGAGTATCATCGCCTGAAAATATGAAGGGGTTGATATTATGTACTTTAATACAAACGACAAATACATTACTCCCGAAGAGGTTGCCGATGAGCTTGGTCTGTCTCTTACTACTGTTTACAATCTGCTGAGAAAAGGTCAGCTGCCGGGGGTAAAGGTGGGGAGAAAGTGGTTTATTCTTAGGGAGAAGATTGAGAGGATTTGTTAAAATCTGCGCATTATCAGAGTTTATACAAATGGCTGTTGCGGCACGAGCGCTGCAACAGCCATGTTTTATGGCATTGACATATATCTGTGCTTTCATGCTTTTTTTATGATTTATTTTATAATATGATCTGACCTTTACCGATCATTGGATTCTCTGAACGCCTTCTGGCGTGTAATTACACATTCCACTATTCTGTCAGCAATAATTCCTTTGTCACGCTCGGCATAATATTCCAGCATGGGTGCAATTATCTGCTTTATCTGTGTTTTTGTAAATTGTGGGATACGAAGCTGCTTTCCGAATAAAGACTGTGCGCTTTTCATCTGTCGGTTAAAAGTTGTATTGAATGGGCGTGCCCTTAACACGGAGATCAGAGCCTTTGGCATAATATCCATCTGTGACATCTGAGTATTTGAAAGCAGCGCCGCTCCATTGTCAAAGATAGGACAATATGAATACCCATTATTGCTTTTTATAACAGCAATATTATTTAAATGACGGTCGTCATTAAGAAAAAGAGAATCTATTTCAAACACAAGCGTAAGGTATTCGGGAAATTTATCCAGACCCGTATATTCCGCTGCTTTTTCGGCAAGATATTGTATTCTTTTCTTATCACTTGTCAGAGTGCTTAACTTTTCTTTCAGTGGTGCGTCAAGCACCTTGTTGAGTAGATTGCTTAAAGTTATTAATGACTGACCCTTCTCAAGAAAATTCTGACTTGAACATCCGATGCGGCTTCGTCTGTGGACAGTCATATTCTCCATATTATAACGCACGAAAGTAAAGGGTGTATCATTTTCTATGTTGCTGTATTCAAGCATTGCTGATACAGCACATTCGCTGAGGGCTTCATATCCGAACTGATCCAACTTATACCAACGGTCAGTATCATTATCATACCATTTTTCCTGATTGCCTTTTGATGATGTTTCGGCGATTTTGTCGTCTGTTACAAAATGCAGCTCCATTATAGTTCCTCCACATCTATCCATTGAGAATCTTCTGCCATTTTACCTTTGGTTTTCATTATTATTTTAAATGGATCGTATTCGTCCAGACCGATACATTCAAGATATTCACGCAGACCGCTTCTTTCTGCAGGGACACACCGTTCTTCAATAAATGCACAAAAATCGTCCCACGTGGGAAATTGCTTCTTTCCAAATGCCGTTTTTACAAGATCATCGGTGAAATTCTCCGCAAAAACAGTTTTGTCCGTATGGTCAGCATAAATAACCGTGCAAAGCTCATTGTTATCATAAAATGAGTATTTCTTCAATGTATGTCCTGATTGCTTGTGAAGTGCTATAAACGAATCGGCAGTCTGCTTTTTGCAAATTGATATAGTATGACCATCAAAATGAAGTTCTGCTTCACGGTCATCTTTATCAAATCCAAGCGCTTTTATCCATGCTGTTGGCAGAGATATTTTACAACTAACAGAATTTTTCTCTGCAGTTCCGCCTGATGATGAGAAAATAACCTTTCCTGCACGTATTTCCATAATATCACCTCTTGAAATATTATATCATATTCGTACCGAATAGTCAATAATATCAGCATAGTTTCCATAGACTGTCGGAAGAACTGATTAGTTATAAAAAAATATATAAAGCCTCAAAAATTCACCCCCATACCGCATAATCTCTTAATTTTACATAATTTTTTAATTATATTATTGCAATTCTCACGGCAGGCTGTGTCAGATGAAGTCTTTCCGCAGCTATTCGGTAATTCATGCAGTCGCACAGCACTGCAAAGGTTTTTATCCTGTGATCTGTCAACCGTTTTTCTGTGGGAAGCAAAAGCCTTCCTGTAATAATCTGTACAATTTCCTCATCACTCATAACGGCTTTTATAATGATGAAGCTGCTGAAAATTGAATCCAAGACAGCCGTGCTTATCGGAGTAGGCTCATCAATATGCGGAGGCTCGGCCATTGCCGCCACTGCTCCGGTTATTGATGCCGATGATGAAGATGTTGCCCGTTCAATATCGGTAATTTTCCTGTTCAATATCCTTGCCGCTCTTATATTTCCTGCCCTCGGTCATTCCATAGGACTTGGCACGGAAGGCTTTGCTGTCTTTGCGGGCACGGCGGTAAATGACACATCGTCTGTGACGGCGGCAGCTTCAACAGCCGAAAATCTTTATCATACAAGCGGGATACTTTCAGCTGCCGTGACCGTTAAGCTGACGAGAACACTTGCCATAATTCCAATTACCCTTGCGCTTGCCCTTTACCGCACCGCCAAAAGCAAAGAAAAACGGAAAAACAGCTGACGGTTTTTCATTTAAGAAGATATTCCCTTGGTTCATACTCTATTTTATCGCCGCTTCTGTCATTACAACGGTCGTTACAAGCCTTGGCACGAACGCATTTTCAGCCGCATACTCCTCATATTTTACACCTGCAATGAAAAAGCTTGCCAAATTCTTTATTGCAATGGCAATGGGAGCTATCGGGCTGAATACAAATATCGTGAGCCTTGTGAAAAAGGGCGGCAAGCCTATAATTCTCGGATTTTGCTGCTGGACCGTGATAACCCTTGTTTCTCTGGCGGTTCAGTATATGACGGGAATAAACTCCGGCAATATTTTGTAAATAATGTTATCTCATAACGTAAGACACAGCGCTCAGCAGGGTGCTGTGTTTTTTTGCCCTTTACAACCCAGTTTCATAATGCTATAATAAAAATAACTTTTTCTCAAAAGACCTAAAAAACACCCAAAGGATATACAAAGGATACACGGTCAGGGTATTATATTATCAAGGAGGGCGGAAAAATGGCTTACAGCGTGTTATTGGTGGAAGATGATGAGCAGATCAGGGAAGTCATCACAGACTACTTTGCTGCCAAGGACGGCGTTATATCCGTGGAAACAGCAGCGGACGGCGATAAGGGCATGGAGCTTATACATAACAATGAGTATGACCTTATCCTGCTTGATGTGATGCTTCCCGGAACGGACGGCTTTTCACTTTGCCGTTATATCAGAGCGGAAAGCAGTGTTCCCATATTGTTTCTCACAGCAAGGGGACGTGAAGAGGATAAACTCTACGGATATGACCTTGGCTGTGATGATTATATGGTCAAGCCATTCTCTTTAGCTGAGCTTTACGCAAAAGTCAACGCCATTCTGAAACGTTCAAAGGGAATGACTGTATCAAAAGTCATGACCTGCGGAAAAATATCCCTTGACCCTGTAAAAATGACGGTAATGGCTGACGGCAATGCCGTTGAGCTTCCCCCGAAGGAATATGAGATACTGAAATATCTCATGGAGCACAGGGATTGTGTTGTCGGCAGAGACACGCTTCTTGACAGGGTGTGGGGATATGATTATTTCGGAGCGGACAGAGTTGTGGATAATCACATCAAAAAGCTCAGAAAGGCAATGGGGTCCGCAGGCAGTCAGATCAAAACAGTTATTTCCAAAGGCTATAAGCTGACAGACTGAAAGGATATGATCTTATGAGAAAAAAGAACACTGCCAAAAGCGTCCGTATATCAAAAAAGCGTGTATTCGCCAAAAATCTTATCTCCACATTTATCGTATGCGCATTGTTTACAGCTGCAATTACAGCGGGAGTTGTTACATATATCAGAGGTGAGTGCATTTCCGTATCGGGTCAGGCTTCCCGGAGCATCAAGCTCGGCTATGACAAGGGTTTGGGCGAGCCATTTATCAAAATGGCAATTACTGAGCTGAGCGGACATAATGACATTACCGACACCTTTGTTGCCGTGTATGATGAAAACGGCGATTATTATATGTGTCCCGAGGATACGGCGATACTCAGCTTTAAAAAGGACGATGCTTCCGATATTCATTATTATGAGCCTGACAGCATTGCGGAAAGCGTTATTGAAGAGATAAAGTCAAAATATGGCTCAAATGCCGATGAGCATGACGATCTGTATGATTTTGCCTGCGACCGTTTCTGCCTTACGGATAACACCTTTATTCCTCTTGAAATAAGCGTTTACAGCACCGAAAATAAGGTCGATACCATAGTTCCCGATATAGCTGTTCCCGAGGGAGCGGAGGTATATACGGCAGCGGACGCTCAGGTCGCAAGGCTTTCCTTTATTTACTCGCAGACTGACAAGGATAAATTTGCATATGTTCAGCAGCTTGTAAAGGACAACAGGGGCATTGACAGTACGATAGAAGAGTTAGACAGAATTACCGATATTTCAGGCATAGAGCTTGGCGGCAAAAGCTGTTACATAGGCGAAGCGCTTATATTCAACACCGGTGCCGTTGTCGATAAAGCTCTGCGGTTCATTGTCCCTGTAATGATAGCTGTTACGCTGATAATAGCATATCTCAGAGCATCAAAGGAATATGCAGTCCTCAGCGCACATTATGAGATTGAGGACCGCCGCAGAGATATGACCAACAAGCTTGCCCATGACCTGAAAAGCCCTCTTATGGTGATATCAGGCTATGCGGAAAATCTTCAAAGCGGAGTAAGTCCCGATAAAAATAAGCATTATATCTCAGCGATTATTGACAACGTAAGATATATGGATTCCATAATCGCAAACGTTCTGGAGCTGTCAAAGCTTGAAGAGAGCGACTTGTCTCCCGAAGCCTCGGAGCTTGATGCAGCCGAACTGCTTCACGGCATTGCGGCAAACTATGAAAATGAGCTTGAAAAGAATGACCTGAAGCTTAGCATAAACGGAACCGCCGATTTCACGGCAGATAAAAAGCTTATGATGGACATTCTGACAAATCTCATGGAGAACGCCGTAAAATATACTGATGTATCGGGCAGTATAACCACAGAATGCCGCGAAGGATACATCTGCATCACAAACGACTGCACGGAAGCTGATAAACTTAATGCCGACGAGCTTACAAAGCCTTTTGTAAAGGGCGACAACAGCAGAAACGGCAGAAATGGGAGCGGTCTGGGACTTTCAATAGCTGCCGAGGCTGCCCGCAGGCAGGGGCTTTCCCTTGAAGTAAAGGCTCAGGACGGAAAGTTTTCTGTTACAGTCAGCCAAAAATAAATAATTGACCGATCAAAGAAGGAGTGTCCTAAATGATAAACAAATTACACCTGGCAATGATAGAGCTGTACAGCGGAGACGCAAAGAGAATACAGCATTTCTGCAAGGTGCACAGCTATGCAAAACTTATCGGCGAATCGGAAAATCTGGACAGCAGGAGCCTGTTCATTCTTGAAGCCGCTGCCCTTACCCACGATATAGGAATTCACACCTGCGAAGAAAAATACGGCAGCTGCGGCGGCAAGCTGCAGGAAAAGGAAGGCCCTGCAATAGCTGCAAATCTGCTTAAAGAGCTGGGCTTTGATGACGATGTTTCCGAGAGGGTACAGTTCCTGATAGCCCATCATCATACGTACGACAACATTGACAGTGCGGACTATCAGATACTTGTTGAAGCTGATTTCCTTGTAAATATCATGGAGGACGGCCTTTCAAAGGACGCTGCTCTGAGTGCGTATAACAGGATTTTCAGGACAGAGTGCGGAAAGAAGATATGCAGGAATATGTTTGGGATTTGAGGTAGGTTATAGTTCTTTACATTTTTCTTTATATGTGTTAGAATGAAAGTAACCTAATAAGACTGGAGTAATTTGAATGTCAGTATCAAGACAACTTCTGCCGGTGCTGCTTTCTGAAAAGAAAAATGCTGTAAAAGGCGGAATATACAATAAGATGCAGGTGGATTTTGCTTATAATTCCAACCATATTGAAGGCAGCCGCTTGTCTCATGAGCAGACCCGCTATATTTTTGAAACACATACAATAGGCGGTACTGCATCAGTGAATGATGTTTTTGAGGCAGCTAATCATTTCAGATGCTTTGACTATATCCTGGATACTATAGATGAGCCTATATCCGAAAAGCTTATCAAAGAGCTTCATCGCAAACTTAAATCAGGAATTATTACAGACGATGATTCTGCTGTGGTAGGGGACTATAAGAAATATCCCAACACAGTGGGAGAGATAACAACTACACTTCCTGAAGAGGTTTCGGGGACTGTCAGAGCGCTCATAGAAGAATTCAGTCACCGTAACGCAGTGGATATGTATGATGTGGCAGAGTTTCATGCTGAGTTTGAAAAAATACACCCTTTTTATGATGGCAACGGTCGTATCGGCAGGCTGCTTACACTTAAAATGTGTCTGCAAAACGGCATAGTTCCCTTTATCATCAGCGACCTGATGAAGCATTTTTACTATGCAGGGCTGAAAGAGTGGCAGATTGGGCAGAAATATACCCGTCTGATAGATGTGTTCCTCGAATCTCAGGACGACATGAAAGCAGCTCTTGATTATTTCAGGATAGATTACGATTATACTGAGGTAACAGCAAGAGAGCTTATAAACAAGAGAAAATAAAAGTCACACTGATATACTTATGTGTATGAAACACAGAGCATATCAGTGTGATTTTTTATTTTACATACAATAATATTCCTTAAAAATGTTCCGCAATGACACTGAGTGACTATAAGAATGATGTATAATAATATTAAAGGGAGATATCCGTGTGCGCTGGGGAGCGGTACAGCCCGAATATCATCATTTTGAAAGTTCTGTCTGATAAAATTTCGTTAAGATATATAATTTTGGCGTACCGCAAATAGCAGTAATGAAAAATATGTTACAAAAGGCGACTTTGCTATTTACAAATCGGCTTTTGGGGTGTATAATATTTAAAACCAATAAATGCCTTTTACCAAAATGGAGAGAACATGGAATCACATAGATCTGAAAAAAAGCGGACGATATTCTGGTCGGCTGCGGCGATAATTCTTATGGTCTGCATATTCGGCTTTTCCACCCAGAGCGGTACGGAAAGCAATGGGCTGAGTATGAAAGTGACCAAATTTTTTGCGGAGCTTCTTTTCTTCCGTTTTGACTCAATGGACATTGGGCAGCAGACCTTTATAATCACCGAATTGAATTTTTTTATAAGAAAGCTTGCACATTTTACTGTTTATACAGCTCTCGGAATGGTTGTTTATACGGCTGTGGTATCTTCGGGCATTAAGCTCAGACACAAGAGGCTGTGCTCGCTTGCAATATGCGCATTGTACGCTTCTGCCGATGAAATACACCAGTATTTTGTGTCAGAACGAACAATGCGTTTGAAGGACGTTTTTATCGACAGTATGGGTTCGCTTTTGGGCATTATTATAATAAGTGTTATAATTATTGTATATATGTATATCAAACAGCGTCAATGTGACAGGTAAAAATCGGAATAAATTTTACAGAAACATCATATTTTGCCTGCACAGCACATGGTTAGCACTTTAAAGAGATGAAATGTGAAGCGAAAGTTAATATAAAAGCCGTATCTGTATGAATTTTGTTACAAAATGGTTACTATAGCTTTTGGAAAATATTATTGCCATATTGCACAGCACCTATCGGCGGTCGGGCGGTATTTATTGTTATATAGCGCATTGACAAGAATAATGCCTTGTGATATAATTTAAAACAGAATTGGTACATAATTTGTTTTAATGTGTAACATTTCTTATTCGCTTCTTAATCAAATTGTATTTGCCTTGAAGATGAATTTTATTCGGCGTATAAACTGCATATTGGTGTGAATGGCTGCTGATGAATGTCATCATTACAACTGTTGCTGTTTCTGCAGTTACAGTCATACAGATGTCACAATCAAGTGCTGATATAGGCAGATTTTACCTGAATATGTCGAATTCTAAGGAAAAGTGACAGTTATATGTTATTGGAATTGTCAATGGTAAGGAGGACCTTATGCACACTTCACTTGTAATAATGGCGGCAGGGATTGGGTCACGCTTTGGAGGCGGTATAAAGCAGCTGGAAGCGGTAGGCCCCGAAGGCGAACTTATTATTGATTATTCTGTTCACGACGCTATTGAAGCAGGCTTTGACAAGATAATTTTCATTATCAGGCGTGCAATAGAAGAGGATTTCCGAAATATCATCGGAAACCGCATTGAAAGTGAATGCGAAAAGCTTGGTGTAAAGGTCTGCTATGCTTTCCAGTCACTGGAGGATATTCCAAACGGCAGGAAGCTTCCGCAGGGTAGGACAAAGCCATGGGGAACAGGTCAGGCAGTCTTATGTTGCAAAGATGTAGTGAAAGAACCATTTGTGATCATCAATGCAGATGATTATTATGGAAAAGAAGCATTTGTGAAACTGCATGATTTCTTAGTATCCGGAGAAGACCTTGGAAGAGAATTTACCATGGGAATGGGCGGATTCATTTTAAAGAACACATTAAGTGATAATGGAACAGTAACCAGAGGGGTCAGTGTTGTCGATGAGAATTGTTTATTAAGCCAGGTACATGAGACAACAGGCATCGAAATGGGAGAAGACGGACAGATCAAATGCGACAGCGAAGAAGTACAGGAATGGATCAGTCCAGAAGATAAAGTATCCATGAACATGTGGGCAGGATATCCAGAATTTTTGGATTTCTTAGCAGAAGATTTCAAAGATTTCCTTGAGAATGTGGAAGAAGGAGATTTAAAGAGCGAATATCTGTTACCGAATATAGTGGACAAGCTTTTGAAAGAAGAAAGAGCGAACGTGAAGGTGCTGGAGACACGGGATCGTTGGTTTGGAGTTACATATAAGGAAGATAAAGAGACTGTGCAGGAGGCTTTTAGAGAGTTGATTTCTGATGGAGTTTATGCGGAGAAGCTTTGGGAGTAGGTAGAAAATATTTAGCCAATACAAACTGTTTTTTTTAATCGGAGTGTATTGGCTATGTTTGTTGTATTGGAATATGTAATGTTGAAAGATAAAATGATTTAAGTAGAGGAAAGAAAAAATGGTTTTTGGGGTGTTGACAATATTAGCAGTTATTTCAGGTATATACTGTTGTGATTTACCGAGTTTCATAAATAGCTCGTTATTTGTTAATGATCATAATTCAATTTTATATGGAATAGGACAGAGTATTATTGCATCATATATATTCTTTTTGATACAAGTAGTTATTGTTGATAAGATTCGATTACATAAATGCAAAGATGCTGCTTATTATGAGATTAGTGGAATTAAGAGCAATATGGAATCTATTAGTAAATTATTATGTGGTGAAAGAGATATAAAAGAGTATGAAAAGGATAGGATAAAAGATCGTTTAGAAAATATAAATTTTTTTGAATATGGTTCAGGAATGGATTTTAATTTGAAAGAAATGACAATTATTGAAGCGCTGATTTATAATTTAGAAGAAATAGATAAAAAAATAAAGAATTTATTAGTGTACAATTTAATTGATGAGAATAAAAAAAGTGTTTTACGCAATATATCACATTCGAAACTTAAAATGATATTAATTGGGATGAAAGAAAATGAACCAGGAAGTATTGATAGTAAAGAGAGGGGAGCAGAGGGAAAAGTAAAATTGACAGATAGATATAGAAGTATAAATATGAATTATTATGTAGAAGAAATTGTAAAAGCATTTGAACAATATTATAAGTTATTGTTAAAGATAAGAAAATTAATAGATAATATGTATTGATAAAATGGAAATAATATTATTTATACGGAGAAACTTTAATAGTTAGTGGTTGTGATGTTTAAATAGAATATAGGAAATGGGAGAAGAAAAAATTGAAATCAATTGAATATTTTAAAACAAAATTAATGCAGTTGAAAACTAATAAAAATGTAATACGAGTATTCCAAGGAGCAGAAAAAAAGGAATGTAAAAATTATTTAAAGAAGGAATGTAAAACTGTAATATGGGAAGATAAAGAGAATGTAAGAAATTATTATCATATAGCAAAAGGACTTTTAGAGCAATATGAAAAAACAGGAAAATATGCGGTGGATGATAATAAAGAGCTTGGAAATGCGCTGTATAAATATTATTTAGTATTAGAATATATTTGTAGTATATCTGAATTTTGGAATCAAGAGAATGTATATACTGAGCAATATATCGATCGGCTCATTGAAGAATTTGAATTTTTAGCAGATCAAATAAATAAGTATTTGATACGAAAAATGATGAGTGATTAATTTATAAACTATATTACAAATCAGTATAATATGTTTTGACTCAATACTTGTACATTAGCATGATGGATAAACCATCTGAGAGGAAATTAGAAAAATGGGGGAAAAAATGAAAAAACATATTTGGTTATGTGATTATGAAAGATTATGGATTAAACTTTCATTGTTGGCAATTCTATCAGGATATTTTATATTACAGGGTTCTACACTACCAGTATTGGTAGATAATCAAATAATAAAATTCTTATTTGTATCAGATGCTCAGGGAGATAAAACTTTATATAATATTGCTATCAGTTATTTTGCAGCGTATATTTTTTATGTTATTCAAATTTATTATATGGAAAGAAACAAAACTTTAAAATTTTTAAATGCTACAAAATCGAACATGCGTAACTTTATACGCCAAATAGATATATTTTTGTTTGTTTGGTGGCAATTTGTAGATGTAGATTTATCTAGTGAGACAATTAAGAATGTAAACATAAGAAAAATTTATTTTAATGAGATAGAAGATAAGGATAATATATTTACATCAGATAAAAAAGATTTAGGAGAAACAGTTAAAAGAGCAAAAGAAGAATATCAAGAAATGGTAAATAATCTGAATTTTTCAAAGTGTGATGATAAAGTTATACAGTTATTTTTAGATATAGATATTGTAAAAATTATTAATAGACTATATCAATTGATGCTTAGTGCGGAATTAATGATTAACACTGATGCAACAATTAAGGAGACATTTGACAGCAATGAAATAGTAAAAGTAAAATCAGTTATCAATAAGATGCAAAGGATATATGGGTTCAAAGAGGTTAATAGATTTGAAATAACAAAAGATAATAATAAGATTAAGGAACGTGATGAGCTGGATCGACAAATGGAAAAGTTAATTCTTGAAAATATAGATTATTTTCAGAATATATCGGATGAATATACGAAATCATTGTGAGAAAGAAAAACTTAAGGAATCTAAGGTCCCGCATGTGAAAATTCAAGATTCCTGAGTCATTAAGAAATCATTGGGAGGATATAATTGGTATGTGGAGTAGAGATGATATGATATCAGTAGAAAGTTATGGATGGCATAAGGGTTTTTATAATGATAAGAATTTTTCTGATTCATTGAGGAATATAAGATATGATGATTTTTTTGAATATCCAGATGATCTTGAATTTCCGTATGATTCAGCACATGAATTGTTGAGAGGTTCTTGCCATCATTTTGCACTGAGTT
>ERZ857693.3551-NODE-3551-length-12709-cov-2.861625_pt1 | contig 12709 bp, 15 predicted proteins | sample MGYA00519765_ERZ857693 | MGnify/ENA primary metagenome ERZ857693 (study PRJEB31778, sample SAMEA3449354) | human gut metagenome | biome: human gut; feature: human-associated habitat; material: faeces | place: United Kingdom | collected 2010/2012 ... | reverse complement strand
AAATGTAATATAATATCCTTGTAAGTAAAAAAGAATTGCCTCTTTTTATGATTTTAAAATCATTTTGAGACAAACCCTTTTTTATTTATTTTCTAATTCATCAAGCATAAGTTTTGCCTTTATCATTATGGCACATTCAAGACGCTTTTTCATCATTTCGCAGGACATCTTATAGGGGCTGAGAATGCTGCCTGCATACAGATAGTTGTTTGCGTTGCATCCGCCTGAGCAGTAGAACTTTGCCCAGCACTTCTTGCACTCTTCCTTGGTGTAGATGTGAGCGGAAGCAAACTGCTTCTTCATATCCATATTGAACTCGCCTGTGTGGATATTGCCCATTTTGAACTCGGTTATACCTGCAAACTGGTGGCAGGGGTAAATATCGCCCTCGGTGGTGATGGCAACGTACTCATTTCCCGAGCCGCAGCCTCTGAGTCTCTTGATAGCGCAGGGGCCCTGATCCAGATCAAGCATAAAGTGGAAGAAGTTAAAGTGCTTGCCCTTCTTTTCATTTATCAGCATAAGCTCCGCCAGTCTTTCGTATTCGCTGAAAATAGCGGGCAGCTCCTTTTCGGTGAGGGCATACTTTTCGTTATGGTCGCATACAACAGGCTCAACGGATATCTGGTCAAAGCCTAAGTCATAAAGATGGAACACATCGTTGGAGAAATCAAGATTGTACTTGGTGAAAGTACCTCTTACATAGTAGTTCTGGTAATGGCGCTTCTCGGCAAGACGCTTGTAGCGCTCAACTATCCTGTCATAGCAGCCTGTGCCGTCAACACGCTTGCGGACACGGTCGTTGACTTCCTTTCTGCCGTCGATGGACATAACAACGTTGGACATTTCCTTGTTTATAAAGTCCATTTTTTCATCGTCCAGGAGCATGCCGTTGGTGGTGATGGTGAAGCGGAACTTCTTGCCGTACTCGGCTTCCTTGGAGCGGCCGTATTCAACCAGCTGCTTTACAACTTCCCAGTTCATGAGAGGCTCGCCGCCGAAGAAATCCACTTCAAGATTTTCCCTGTTGCCGGAGTTTTCAAGCAGGAAATCCAGTGCTTTCTTACCTGTTTCAAAGCTCATGACATTTCTGCCCATGCAGTAGTCGCCTGTGCCTGCAAAGCAGTATTCGCAGCGCAGGTTGCAGTCCATAGCGACCAGCAGGCACATTGCCTTTACGGGGGAGGCAACGGAGTATTTCGCAAACTTCTCGTAATCGTCCTCGGAGAACAGAATGTTTTCCTTGTGAAGCTCCTTTACCTCCTCATAGCAGGAGATGATCTCTTCCCTGTCATAGAATCTGGACAGCTTCTCGATAACATTCTCGGGACATACCTCGGCAAAGGGAGGGTGTACATTATCGAGCATATCATATGTAAGCTCGTCCACTATATGCACGCCGCCACTGTGAACGTCGAGCACAATATTATAACCGCCCAGCTTGTATTTATGGATCATTTTACAAATTCCTTTCAGATCATCGGATAGAAGATTGAGGGTCACAGACCCTTAAATAGCAGTTAGAGGACAGAGGCCGGAAATTTCAGACCTCTATCCTCTATACCGAACCCTATGCGGATAAAATTACTTCTCGCACTCGCACTTCTGATTAGCAACAGTACATGAAGTCTTGCAAGCAGACTGGCAGGAAGCCTGGCATCTGCCGCAGCCGCCCTTAGTAGCAGTCTGCTTAAGGTTAGCCTTATTGATGGTCTTGATGTGCTTCATCTTAAATTTCCTCCCGAAAAAATAATTTAAACTAATTATATCACAGTTTTCCTGCAATTTCAATATCAAACGCAATATTCGTCATTTTTCACAGTTTTTTCTTGCAATATTTTTGTAAGCATTGCTAATCACCGAAAACAGGGCGGGTATTTACGCCTTTAAGACCGCCCAGAGCCGATGCGGAAAGGACTATCAGCAGCTTGCAGAAAAATCCTCCTGCGGAGAATATGCGGACGGTGAATGCGCCTATTATAAGCGTCAGGCAGAACACGGCTGCGCCGCAGATAAGCCCCGAGAGAAGTCCTTTCCTGCGCCTGCGGTTGGCGGATACGAAGGAGCAGGCAAAGCAGCCTGCGGCAAGGGCAGCCCCTGACATTGCCTTTACCGTGCCTGCGCTCATATCGCCCCAAGCGGCAAAGAATGAAAGAAAGACGGAAGCCAGAACCAGCGCCCCGACCCCTGCAAATATTGATATAACAGCCGTGACCAGACGTTCACGTCGGGCGGCTGACCGCTGTGACAAGCGCATATAAGCCCTCCTTTGTACTGATTTGCACTGAATAGTACATTTTATGCAGCTGTGGGAGGGAATATGAGTAAAAGTGGAGCGGTTTGGCACAAAGCTTTGTTAAAAATGCTTGACAAAAATGAAAAATTACGGTATAATATTAAAGTATCATTACCACACGCCGGTGTGATGGAATTGGCAGACGTAGCGGACTCAAAATCCGCCGGGGCGACCCGTACCGGTTCAAGCCCGGTCACCGGCACCATGACCCTCAGGCAGCAATGCTGTCTGGGGGATTTTTGTTTCGTTAAAAAGCAAATATTTGAATTAAAATATAATTGTTTGTTGCAATTCATATAGATATGTGATGTTTTGTGCTAATTCAAATAAACTTGCATATCAAATGCGATCAATGAGCATATTGTACTTCTGTCAATATGCTCATTGGCGTTTCCATACATTTCCCCGACTTTTTTTGATTTTGCTATTGACATTGGCTTATTCTCCTGTTATATCTGTACTATTATATAAGTATGACACATATCAGGGCGGTGAAATACATCGGCATAAGGCTCACAAAAACGTAAACATCTATTTTGCCCTGACCTTGACAATCAACAATGCAGAGAGTATAATTATACCTATATTGTATAATAAATATTTGCCGCAGACCAATTACACATATACCGAAAATAATTCGCTGGGGTCTTCTGCGACAGTTGGCATAAATGTCGGGGCAAGTGCAGGAGTACAAAATGGACAGAATATGTCGGTAACTGATTTTACTGCTGATACGGAAAATTCATCTGTAACAGGAACAGAATCACAGTCAGATTCTCTGTCAAGCAGTGAAGCAACGGCAAAGTCAAACAGTAAGTCACATACTGATGGAACCAATAGCAGTAAAACAGAAAATCAAAGTACTTCTCATACGGAAGGAACAAATAAAACTAAATGCTGAAAGTATTATTTGCTTATACAGTGTTGGATATTTACCGGGCGGATTTTGGAACAGTTCATGTGCTATTATAAAAGTGATAATAATAGTTCTGAGGTGATGTTATGAATAGAAATGCTTATATTGACGGAATGATGGGCTTAGTTGTGGGCGATGCTCTCGGAGTTCCTTATGAATTTCGTTCAAGAGAACAAATGAAAGCAGAGTCTGCGACAGATATGATTGGATATGGTACATATAACGTGCCTGCAGGTACCTGGTCAGATGACAGCAGTATGGCTCTCGCCACGCTTGACGCTCTGAGAAATGGCTGCGATTTGGAAGCGATAATGCGGAATTTCGCAGATTGGCTTTATAACCGAAACTACACGCCTTACGGAGAGGTATTCGATATCGGTTTTACCTGTCGGACTGCTATTTCAAATTATGTTAAAAGCGGTAACATCAATACCTGCGGCTGCGGCGGAGAATATGAGAACGGCAATGGTTCTCTTATGCGTATTCTTCCTGCCTGTATCTATTTCTGCAATGAAGAGGTCAGCGGTAGGTCATCGGTAAATGAGATAATAAAAAATATTCATGCTGTTTCGGCTCTTACTCATTCGCATCTGAGGAGTATGATAGCCTGCGGATTATATTATTTCCTTGTAAAGGAAATAATAGTCGGTAGCGGAAGTATTTCCGAAAGGCTGCAGAAAGGCTTTAACAGCGGTTTTGCTTTTTATGAGGCTGATCCTGCAAATTTAACGGAACTTGCATATTACGAATCAATGAGGAGCATGGCGGAGTTTGCAAAACTGACTGACAGCGATATCAAAAGCTCGGGTTATGTTGTGTCTTCTCTGGAGGCTGCGGTGTGGTGTGCAGCAAACACATCTGATTACCGCAGCTGCGTTCTGAAAGCGGTCAATCTGGGAAGTGACACTGATACTGTTGCGGCGATAGCAGGAGGGATCGCCGGGCTGTATTACGGTTATGATGATATTCCCGAAAAGTGGAAGTCACTGATCGCCAAGCGTGAATGGATAGAGCGGTTATGCCATGAAATGTGATCAAAGGCTTCAATATCTTTCCAGATTTTCCCCCTGCCCATAAATGAATAACCCGCCCTTGCAATGGCAATAATTTTAGCAGATCATTGCAAAGGCGGGATCATATGTATTACAACAAAGTTGATATCAGCGGAGTTGACACATCATCTTTGACAGTGCTGAAAGAGCAGGAGAAAATGAAGCTGCTGAAAGAATACCGTGCAGGTGACAAAAGCGCCCGTGACAAGCTGATAAAAGGAAATCTTCGCCTTGTGCTCAGCGTGATACAGAAGTTTACAGGCAGGGGAGAAAATCCCGACGACCTTTTTCAGGTGGGGTGCATAGGTCTTATCAAGGCGATTGATAACTTCAACACCGAGCTTGATGTGCGGTTTTCGACTTATGCGGTGCCGATGATAAGCGGAGAGCTGCGGCGATACCTTCGGGACAACACTCCCATACGTATATCAAGGAGCCTGAGAGATCTTGCCTACCGTGCAATGCAGGCAAAAGAGGAACTGACGGGAAAGCTTCACCGTGAGCCTGATATAACCGAGATAGCCGAGGCTGTGGGCTGCCCGAAGGCGGACGTGGTAATTGCGCTGGAAAGCATATCCGACCCTGTTTCGCTGTACGAGCCTATCTATTCCGACACAGGCGACACCCTTTATGTCCTTGACCAGATAGGCGACGACAGCAGCTGTGCAGGCTGGATAGACGAGCTTGCTCTTAAAGATGCGCTGTCATCGCTGAACGAGCGTGAAAAGAAAATACTTTACCTGCGTTTCCTCATGGGACATACTCAGGTGGAGGTGGCAAAGGAGATAGGCATTTCCCAGGCGCAGGTCTCCCGTCTGGAAAAAAACACCCTTGACAAAATAAAGGGCAGTGACAACAAGTATCAGTGAAATAACAGCGGCATTCTTTTGGCTAAAGAGTGCCGCTGTTATTTTATGTATCTGCCGTGTTCATCGGAAAATTGCCGCAATGCGTAAAATTGCCGTAAAACCTTGCATAAAATGCGCAAATCACTTGAAAAAGTGAAAAAAGTGTGATATTATAATCTGTAAAGTCATATTTATAATGGAAATTTTCGGAGGAATGTTTCTTGAACGACTATATTTATCACAATACCACAAAGATAATATTCGGCAGGTCAGCCGAAAAATATATCGGAAGCGAATGCAAGGCTCTGGCTGACGGCGGAAAGGTCCTGCTGCTGCTCGGCGGCGCGATAAGCGAAAAAGAGCTTGAAGAAAAAATAAGAAACGTCGGCATAGACGAAATACGCACCCTTGCGCGCTCGTTCTCGTCCCTCTCCGACGCCTGTATCTGCGCGGTCGGCAAAACGGCGGGGACGAAGTTCTATAATAAGGTTGTCAGCGCAGGAAAATAATGATATAATTTAGTATAATTCATTTGTGAGAGGCAAACTGTAATGAAGGGAATAAAGGATGCACACAGAATAGTCGTGAAGGTCGGAACCTCCACGCTTACATACGATGCCGGAAAAGTCAATCTCAGGCGCATGGATAAGCTTGCGCAGGTTATATCCGATTTGAGGAACTCCGGCACGGAGGTCGCGCTCGTCACCTCGGCGGCGATAGCAGTCGGAGTCGGCAAGCTCGGACTTTCCGAAAGACCGGGCGATATCCCGAGCCGCCAGGCGGTCGCAACCGTCGGCCAGTGCGAGCTGATGTTTATGTACGACAAGCTCTTCTCGGAATACGGCAACACGATAGGTCAGCTGCTCATAACCCGCAGCGACTTTGAGAACGGGGAGCGCAGGGCAAATCTCTCGAACTCCTTTGAGAAGCTCTTCGAGTTCGGCGCCATCCCGGTCATCAACGAAAACGACAGTATCGCCGTCGAAGAAATAGTTTTCGGCGATAACGATACCCTGTCTGCCATGGTCGCAAAGCTTGTCAACGCCGACGCGCTGATAATTCTCAGCGACATTGACGGCCTCTATTCCGGCAACCCGCGTGAGGACGAGAGCGCGTATCTCATCCCCGTTGTCGAGGAGATAACCGACGAGCTTATGTCGATAGCCGGAACAAAGGGCAGCACCCGCGGAACGGGCGGAATGGTGACGAAGCTCCACGCCGCGCAGATAGCTATGGACGCGGGAATAGACACCGTGGTTATGAACGGCGCGCAGCCAGAGGATATATACAGGCTGCTCGACGGCAGGCAGATAGGAACCTATTTCAAGGCGAAAGCTTAACGGAAGGAGCGCACACAATGGGCGCAGGAACTGTTTTATCAATAGCCCAAGGCGCAAAGACGGCTCAGAGGGAGCTCGCCCGCGCCGGAGGCGCAAAGCGCGAAGAAGCGTTAAAGGCTATTTCGGCCGCGCTGCGCGAAAATGCGCAGAGCATATTGGAGGCGAACCGTGCCGACATAGCGGCGGCGCGCGAAAACGGCATGGCCGAGTCGATGATCGACCGCCTGACCCTCTCGGCGGAGCGCATAGAGGGCATGGCAAAGGGCGTTGACGACGTTGCGGCGATGCCCGACCCCTTGGGCAGAGTGCTCTCAGGTGCCACAAGACCCAACGGGCTGAGAATAGAAAAAGTTACGGTGCCGCTCGGCGTTATCGGCATAATATACGAGGCCAGACCCAACGTCACCTCGGATGCGGCGGCTCTCTGTCTCAAGGCGGGCAACGCGGTCATACTGCGCGGCGGCAAAGAGGCGATAAACTCAAACAAGGCAGTCGCAAATATCATGCGCTCTGCGATAGAGAAAGCGGGCATACCCGCAGACTCCGTGAATCTTATCGAGGATACCTCGCGTGAGAGCGCGAACGAGCTGATGAAGATGAACGGTCTTGTCGATGTGCTCATTCCGCGCGGCGGAGCGGGACTTATCAGAAGCGTAGTCGAGAACTCGACAGCCCCGGTTATTGAAACCGGCTCCGGCAACTGCCACATATATATCGACGAATTTGCCAATATAGATATGGCGGCAGAGATAGTTTTCAACGCCAAGACCTCGCGCCCGTCCGTCTGCAACGCCTGCGAGAGCGTGCTTATCCACAAGGCGGCAGCCGAGGAGGCTATAGTCGCCGTGGCCGGCAGGCTCAAAGAGAAGAATGTCGAGATTTTCGGCGACGAGGTAGTTTGCTCCGTCCTCGATTTTGCAAAGCCCGCAACGGAAGAGGACTGGGGAAAAGAATACCTCGACTATAAAATAAGCATAAAAACGGTAGATAATATCGATGAGGCGATAGCTCATATCGCAAAATACAGCACAGGCCACAGCGAGAGCATTGTCACCGATGACTACCTCAATGCGCAGAAGTTCTTAAACGAAGTCGATTCGGCGGCGGTCTATGTCAATGCGTCGACCCGCTTCACCGACGGCGGCGAGTTCGGCTTCGGCGCGGAAATCGGCATATCCACCCAGAAGCTCCACGCGAGAGGGCCGCTGGGACTGAATAATCTGACGAGCGAAAAATATATTGTCTACGGCTCGGGTCAGATACGCTGAAGGAGGAATTAAATCCATGAGCACCAACACAGCTGCAAAAGAAAAGAAAAAATGGGCGTTTCCGCTCGGCGTAGTGACAGTTATCCTCGCCGTTATCGGCCTTGTTACGGTGATTGTTTTCGCCGTGCGCGGGATAGGCAGCCTTACGGACAACAGCGACAAGTTCGAGAAATACGAGCAGTTTCTCGCACCCGTCATAATGAACGACCCCGACCCGTTTGACGATGTCAGCGGCGCGAAGATGAGCCAGCTTATAGACGCATCTATCTGGTCGCTGATGAAGAGCAACATCGATATAGATCAGTTCGAGTATGCCGAGGGCGACGTCTCCGGCGTTATAGTTCCGCAGAAGGATGTCGAAAAGCAGTTCGCAAAGCTCTTCGGCACGGATGTCAAGCCCGTCCACTGCACGGTTGACGGCGGAACCTATACCTTCACCTACGACGAAGCGAAGCAGGCCTATATCGTCCCGCTTACAGGTGTTATGCCGACCTTCATTCCGCGCGTTTTGTCGCAGCAGAAGAAGGGCGATTCAATAATCCTGACAGTCGCCTGCATAAGCGGCGACGGTTGGGAGCAGGATGCCAGGGGCAACTATGTCGAGCCCGCACCGAGCAAATATCTCAAGGTGACTCTGCGTGTCAGCGATGACGGATATTTTATCAGCGCCATGCAGAATACCGACGCGCCCGAGACGGCTTCGACTACCGCGCCCAAGACTACCGCACCCGAGACAACTTTCCCCGAGGAGACTCAGGCGGAGACTTCCTCGGAGGCTCCCTCCGAGACCGAGAGCGAGAGCGCGACGGAGGGATAATATATATTATGTATATCCACGCACCGTGTTTTGACCTCGACGAGCTCGCCCGCGACAATCTGCATATACACACCGCTTTTTCGCGCTGCGCAAAGCCGGAGATGACCGTGGAAAATATTTTCGCCGAGGCTGCGCGCATAGGCTACAGAACAATAGCCCTGACCGACCACTACAACGATGATATCGACGACGCAGAAGCTCTGCGCAGACTGGAGACACTCAGGGAGCAGGGCAAAAAAATCGGCGAGCCGTGCAAGGTGCTCTACGGTATGGAGCTCTCGGGCTACGGCATAGGCAAAACCCTTGAGGGCGATGCCTTCAGAAATGCTATTGATTACAGGCTCTATTCCTGCAATCACTATCACCTTGATTTTTGGGAGCAGGCGAAAGAAAGGACTCCCCGCGGCTATGCTCGGCACGCGCTTGAGAATGTCACCTCTCTTATAAAAAGCGGCAAGGCCGACTGCATAGCTCATCCGCTGACCGCCGGCTATGTCCGCACTTTTGAGGACAAAACGCTCGCAAGCAGGGCAATAACCGACAATGAGCTGGGCGACATCATGGCTCTTGCAAAAGAGCACGAGGTCGCATGGGAGCTCAATATCGGCAATATCTACGGCGACCCGGCGTTCAGCCGCAGAATGTGGAACATCGGCAGAGAAACGGGCTCGTGCTTCAACATGGGCGCGGACGCGCATCTGATAAAAAATATCGACTTTGCACCGCATATGCGCGATATGAAAAAGATACTCGGAATAAAACGGTAAGCATAGCCGCTCATAAAAAGCGGAATCCGAAATGCAATAAAAACCCGATCGCATTTATTTGCGGGCGGGTTTTCGCCGTTTAAAGAGCATTTTATAAATTTTCATCTGCGGAAAATTGCAGAACGCGGCTTATCGGGATTGAATTTACGGGACGAATGGTTTATAATGGTGTGACTTGACGGCTGATTTGAAAGACAGAGGATATTATGTCGAAGATTGTCAATGAAGCAAGAATAAAGAATCCGGTCATAGTCAAAATCCGGGAGCTTTTGGAGCACCGCGCATTTTGGCTGTACCTTTTAACGGACGAGGCCGAGAAGCGAGGAATTGACCCCAAGGACTTTGCATCGGCGGCCGTAACGCGCTGCGGAATCTCTCAGGGCGCGAAGCTGCTTTGACGCAAGACTTGAGCTGCCCAAGGCCATTGCCAAGGGCGACGATATCTGTGCGTTGAGATATATAAAAAATGATGGAGACAGGTGAAAAAATGAAAAAAGTAAACACGTCGTTAATCGTAAGGCTGTGCCTTCCGCAATTTGCGGTGGGACTCTTTACAACAATGCTCAATAACTATCTTATTTATTTTTATCAGCCGTCCAAGGAGTCGGGAATCCCGAATCTTATCCCCCAGGGAAGAATCATTCTGGGAGTTCTCACGGTTATAGGCCTGATAAAAGCCGTCGGACATATTATAGACGCCGTCACAGACCCCCTTATAGCGGCGAGCTCCGACAAGAGCAAGAACAAAAACGGCAGAAGAATACCCATGATGCAGAAGGCAGCTATCCCGTTCGGCCTCTGCGCTCTGCTGATGTTCTTCGTGCCGATGAATTCCGTAAGTATGCTCAACGCAGTTTGGATCGCCGCATTCATGTGGGGCTATTACTTCTTCTTCACTCTCTACATGATTCCGCACAACGCGCTCATCCCCGAGCTGATTCAAGACGGTCCGCTGAGAGTTAACGCATATACAATAAGCTCGTTTTTCTTCGTCACCGGAAGCGCGCTGGGCTATGTCAGCCCGCTTATCGTCAGCATGTTCAAGGGAGCGGGGCTGTCCACTCTCAATTCGTGGAGAATAACCTTTGCTTTCTATACGGTTATAGGCATAATCCTGCTGATGATTCCGGCGTTTACAATAAAAGAAAAGGACTATGTCCGCTCGGTGATTCCCACCGTTTCTTTGGGCGAGTCGCTCAAACACGCTTTTTCGAACAAGCATTTCAGAACAGTTACTTTGGGTCAGCTGCTTGAGAACACGGGTATGGCGTTCTTCCAGGCGTGCATTATGTACTATGTCACCTCCCTCATGGGACTTGCGGAGACTTATTCCGTGCTGATACTCGCCATTTCCATTGCGGGCTCGCTGCTCATGTATCCCATGGTAAACAAGTTCGCGAAAAAAAGAGGCAAAAAGCTTCCCGTTATTTTGGGCTGCCTCGTGTTCTCCGTTGCCGAAATCGTGATCTGCTTCAGCGATAAGATTCCGGGCAACAAGCTCGCCCTGGCCTGCGTGTTCGCGCTGTTTGTGTCGTTCCCGTTTGCCGTGCTCAACGTGCTCCCCGGCGCGATGATGGCGGATATCATCCAGTATGACACCGTGACCTCCGGCGTAAACCAGGAGGGAATTTTCGGCGCGGCAAAGAGCTTTATCGTAAAAATGGGCAACTCCCTTGCGATAATGATAGTGCCCTCGCTCGTAGTCACGGGCGCCGTGGCGGGAGAAAACGTCGGCGTGCTCGGACTCAAGCTTACCGCGGTAGTCGGCGGCGCGTTCTGCCTTCTCGCCATCTTGGTTTTCCTGCGCTATAAAGAAAAGGATGTCCTCACCACGATAGAAAAGGCAACAAAAGATAAAAAGGAGAATAGCTGAGGCGGTCGGTATGAATATTTCAGCGGAAGAGAGAGCCCTGTATTACGTGGAGCGTCTTGCCGAAGTAATAAGATGCAAGACGGTATCGAAAAAAGACGGATTCGAAGCGGCTGAGTTTTTGAAGCTCAGAGAGGTTATCAAAAAGCTGTTTCCGTTAATGACGGAGAAGGCGGAGCTTAGGATACTCGGAGACGACGCTTATCTCTATAAAATAAAGGGCAGGGACGAGAGCCGAAACGTAATGGTCATGTCTCACCACGATGTGGTCGATGCCACGGGAGACTGGCAGGAGGAGCCCTTCGCCGGAGTTATCAGGGACGGCAAGCTTTGGGGCAGAGGAACGGTTGACACAAAGACGCCCCTGTTCGCCGAGTTCTCGGCAATAGAGGAGCTGCTCGGGGAGGGCTTTGAGTTCCCCGTCAACACATATCTGTTCTCCTCCCACAACGAGGAATACGGCGGAGACGGCGCACTCCTCGCGCTCGATTACTTCAACGAGAACAACATAAAGTTCGAGTGGATAATGGACGAGGGCGGCGCGATAATAGCTCCGCCCATGGCGGGAATAAGCAAGCGATGCGCCATGATGGCAGTCCACGAAAAGGGAAGATGCACGGCTCAGCTCATGGCAAGTAGCAAACCCGGTCATGCGGGTCTCGAGGGCGGGCACAAGACGCCCATTATGCGAATGGTCGCGTTTATGGCCGAGACAGACGAGAACCCGCCGTTTATCAGACGGCTTCACCCCGAGGTGAGGGGGATGTTCGAGGCTCTCGCCCCGCATATGTCGTTTCCCATGAAATTCGTGTTCTCTAATCTGTGGCTGTTCTCCGGACTTTTGATAAAGCTCATGCCCAAGCTCAACGCCGCGGCGGGAGAGATGCTCGGAACGGGCTGCACCTTTAAAAAGCTATCGACCGACGAGGACGGAAACTGCAGAGGTGAGGCGTTCCTGCGCTGCATAAACGATGCGGACTTTTCGAAGGATCTGGACGCGATGAGAGCGGCCGCCGAAAAATACGGCGTTGAAATCACGATAAAAGACTCCGACAACGAGTATTACAAGCCCTCATCACTTGACAGCAACGGGTATAAATACATAAAGAAAACCGTCGAAAAGGTGATTCCGTATGCTGTGGCAGCGCCCTTTATCCTGCCGGCGGGAACCGACGCGAGAAGATTTGTCGGGCTCTCCGACGCGGTAATAAGATTCGCCCCCATTGATATAGACAAGCAGCAGTATGCGTCCGTACATGGGGAAAATGAAAACATAAGCATAGACAAAATCCCTCAGGCGGTAGATTTCTACAAGGAGCTTATAAGAAACTATAAGTAAAAACGCAAGGGAAAATATTCGGTAACTGTAAAAGCGAAGCTGAAACTCAGCTTCGCTTTTTGCTTTTTACGGCACAAAAAACAAAAATCCCGCCCGAGAGGGGAACTCCGTAAGGAAGTGCGCCTCAGTTATATTCGCCTGACGGCGAGTTGTATTGTACTTCGGACAGTGATATTATGCTTCGCATAGTTATATT
>ERZ857693.3542-NODE-3542-length-12739-cov-3.941501_pt1 | contig 12739 bp, 10 predicted proteins | sample MGYA00519765_ERZ857693 | MGnify/ENA primary metagenome ERZ857693 (study PRJEB31778, sample SAMEA3449354) | human gut metagenome | biome: human gut; feature: human-associated habitat; material: faeces | place: United Kingdom | collected 2010/2012 ... | reverse complement strand
CTTTGCCAATTCCTCACTCCTCACTCCTCATTTCTCATTCCTCATTCCTCATTTCTCACTTCTCACTCCTCATTCCTCATTTCTACCTCTTTTCTCCACAACACCAACACCCCGATAACATTCGGCACTGCCATAAGTCCATTGAAAATATCCGACACTCCCCACACAAGCTCCATGCTCCACATCGTTCCAATGCACCCACAAGCTATAGCCATAATTCTATAGATCATATCGCTCCGAGGGAAAAGATATCTCCAAGCCCTTTCCCCTATGAAAAACCCCCCTGCCACTGTCGCTAATGCAAAAAGTATCAGCGAACCTGACATGAAATACTTCCCCGCTCCACCAAGAGCAGCATTGTAAGCCCGCACTGCCATATCCTCCCCCGTGAGGTCAGTGCCGCTTATTATTATCACCACAGCCGTCAGAGTGCATATGACAAAGGTATCTATAAAAACCTCAGCCATTGCCCATGTTCCCTGCAATTCAGGCGACTTTATCTCGCATGAGCTGTGTACTGCCACCGTCGAGCCTAAGCCTGCTTCGTTTGAAAACGCTCCACGCTTTAACCCCTCCACCATGGAAAATATTATCGTCCCTGCCGCCGAGCCTGTTATGCAGGCTGTGGGGCAAAAGGCGTTTTTTACTATCATTGCTATCGCTCCTGCGGCTTTTAATGGGTGAAATATTATCACTCCCAAACTGCCGCCTATGAAAAGCACCGCCATTATCGGCACGAGCTTTTCGCAAAGACAAGCTGCTGAGTTTTTTCCCACAGCTACTAAAAATACGAAAATAAGCACTACAAGTGCAAATATATATGAGGGTATCCCAAACCCCTCTCGGGCAGCCGCAGCCGCCGAACCCGTCTGCACCATGTTGCCCATTCCAAGGGACGCACCCACCGTAAAAACTGCAAACAAAACAGCCGTGAGCTTCGTTCTGCCTATCTTTTCGAGATAAGACGCCGCACCGCAAAGCTTTCCGTCAGAGCATCTCACTCCCAGATAGTTTTCGCAGTAAGCAAGCCCCATTCCGAAAAATGCAGACACCCACATCCAGAATACCGAGCCTGCGCCCCCTATCCTGATACATTCCCCCACGCCCACCACCGAGCCTGTTCCTACAGTTGCCGCAAGCGCCGTGGAAAATGTCTGAAACTGCGAGAGAGAATCGCTTTCGGAGCTTTCTTTTTTAAACAGCGTAAAAACCGTTTTCTTCATTATTTTTAAAATGTGTATCTGTGGAAATCCAAGCTTTATGCTCAGATATATTCCGCCCCCAAGCAAAAGTATCAAAAGCGGAACGCCCCACAAAAACGAATTTATCTTGTTTATTATAGCCGTAAGTTCCATAGCTTTCCCCCGAAAACACTTTTTTCGTGCAAATAATTGCCTTATAAATGATATGATATAAAAGGGAGATTAATTCTTGAAAACTGAGATAACCATACATACAAATACGCAAAAAAACAAACAGCGAGGTGAACGTCCTCAAATGCACAGATATAAGCCCTCAAAAATACCGCTTTTTATCTTCTGGGCTATCCTTGCGGTAATATTGTTTCTTATCCGCTATGCGGTCAATCTCATAGAAAAACTTATCCCATTTTCCGTGAATTATATCCTTATGCCAATGTGGATAATCGCCGCACTTTTTTGCCTGCTGGTGCTTCCCTTTTATTTCATCAGATCTTATTTCACCGTCAGCTCAAAAGAAGTCACCGCCTTTACAGGGCTTTTCTTTACCATGCGGCATTTTATGCCCACCTCGGCAATAAAATCCGTCACAACTATCATAACCCCACTGGGCAGTATAACAGGACTTAACTTCGTTGTCTTAAACGCCTTGGGCGCAAGACTTCTTATACCTTTTATGAGCCGCCGTGATGCCATGGAAATATCCGCCATAGTAAACAGCTCCATACGAAACAGAGAACGCAAAGAAGACTAGATACCATAGACAGGAAAGGTTTAAATGAGCCGCAGAGAAACTATCAAGGAAAAAAGAAGCTGGCTGAAGAATTTCTTCACCCACCGCCAGCACCCTATAATGATATTATCTTATACAACTAAATATATGTGGCTTCTTGCTATCCCTCTTGCCAAGTATCTCATAGCCGCAAAATTCAACTTTCAAAGCTGGTTTCAGGCACATTGGGTTGATATCCTCACTATCACATTTATCTTCGGCTACGCTTTCCTGCGCTGGATATTTGTCTACTATGAGCTTGAAGAAGATTGCATCATAGCCCACACAGGCTATTTCGGCATAACACGAACAAAGGTCTATTTTGCCGAGATAAGCTCATTGTCACTGTCGCAAGGATATATTTCCAGACTTATACATTCCTGTGCCGTATACATAGACACCGATGCAAAATCACTGCAAAATGCAGATATAATGCTCACCCTTACAAAAAAACGAGCCTTTGAGCTTTATCATTTTGCCACTGCCAAATGCAAAAACAAACCTAAATATGTCTACAACTCAAAGAAAAGCCTGCTCGTTATATTCTCTCTTATCTTTTCATCAACTCTGTCAGGCATGATAATCGTTCTGTCGGTACTTTACGAAGCATATAGGATAGTAGGACGAGAGGCGGAGGAACAAATACTCCGCAGAGTGAATACGGAGATAGCAAAAGTTCCGGTGCTTGCAGAAGTGCCTGAATATATCCTTATCGCAGGCGGTGTTCTGGCAGGAGGCTGGCTCATATCATTTCTGTCGAATCTAATGCGCCACTGGAATTTCTCCTGCACACGCTGTGCCGACCTTTTCATAATCAGAAGCGGGATAGGCACAAGACGCAGACACGTCCTCTATAGAGATAGAGTAAACTATATCGACCTAAGACAATCATTGCTTATGAAGATATGCAAAATAACCTCTGTGTCTGCCCACTGTACAGGATACGGAAAAAGACGGCTTGAAATATCAGCACTTATACCGATAACGACAAACGGACAGGTTGACCGCTCCCTGAAGATGCTCATGCCGAAAATACCGCCGGTGAAAAGCGACATCTCCACAGGAAAAGCCGACCTTGGCAGATTTATAACGATACCGCTCATATGCACGTTTATACCCATCGTATCAGGAAGAGGAACGCTTTACTTTTTTCCTAACTGGAAAAGAGAAATAACCATACTTGTTATACTAACTACCATACCATTGCTGTGGCTCGTGATGGTCAAGGCGGCGGCAGCGTTCACAACGTCAATAGGCTTTGAAAACGGGTATTGTACATTGTCATATTGTAAATGGTATAGCTTTCATAAATCAATAGCCGCACTTGACAGAGTGTCAATGGTAACTGTCATGCAAAATCCGTTTCAGAAGATAAGCCATACTTGTGCCGTGAGAGTTTATACCAATTCGGAGAGTACAGACTATCATACTGTAAAGGGACTTAATTATGATAAGGTCATAAAATTGTTGAACAGGAATGGGTATGCGGTGTGAAAAAATGAGGAATGAGGAGTGAGGAATGAGGAATTAGCATAGCAGACCAAAGTTACCCCCTCAGCACCGAGCGAAGCGAGCAAAAGGTCCAGGGACACGTCCCTGGTCAGGGTCAAGGGGTGAAACCCCTTGTGGGTACAGGGCAAAGCCCTGTCGGAGTATGAGGCAGAGCCTCATTCGGCGCAAGCCGACCAAGCGGTGCAGAGTAAAGCAAAAAAGCATATAGAAGTAGTGCTTTATTATAAATGTATATCGAAGAAACAAAATCTGCACCGCTTTTCTATCCTCCTGCACAAAGTAAAATCCGCAAAGAGCGAAGCGATTTTGCGGCGGTAGAACTTGCGACCATAATGTACCAAAAAGTGCGGATATGCAGGGTTTGACAGACGACCGACACGGGCGACCAGAGGTCGCCCCTACACAGTTTGATAAACAAATATCATCAGGGACGACCACCTCGTCCCCGATTTTTTTATTCAAAAAATTTTTTTCACTGCAACATTTCAGTGAAAAATATACACTTATATTATGACGGACGACAGGGGGGATCAGATTGGACAAAAAGGGAAGAAAAAAGCTCGCAGAACTTGCGGTGAACGGCGATACGGACGCCTTTTCTAAGCTCTATGGAGAGATATATAAGGAGCTTTATTATTACGCCCTCGCTAACCTGCAAAATGCCGAGGACGCCGCCGATGCAGTGCAGGACGCTGTGCTGGACGGCTATATGAGCATCTCCTCGCTGCGGAAAAGCGAAGCTTTCGATAGCTGGATGTTCAAAATTCTGGTCGCCAAGATCAAACAAAAACAAAAGGAATACGCCCAAAGACGCTCTAACCTCGATTATATTAATGAAAGCGACGCAATAATCAAGGACGAAAACGGATTCGAGCGGTGCGAGATCTTAGAAGAGTTTGCTGATCTCAGTGAAGCGGAAAGACTCTGTATATCACTTCACTGTATAGCAGGCTACAAAGGCAGGGAGATAATGGAGATAACAGGTATTAAAGATACGACAGTCCGTTCCCATATATCCAGAGGTAAAGCAAAAATACGCAGTAAGCTGTTTGGAAAGGAGGTGACATGATGAGAAATTTAAGAAAACGCAGAAAGCTTATCAGACAAATGGAACAGGCAAACAAAATTCCTGATAAGCTCATGCCCCAGGAAATAAAAGATATGCTGGACGTGGCAGGCTTCAGACCCGTTATCGAAAATACTCCAAATAGTGCAGAGATAAAAATAAACAGCGGCAGAAGCAACGCCCTGAGATGTCTGGCTGTGGTGGCGGCTTTCGTCCTTGTGGTAGGCGGATTTGCTGTGCTTAGGTTCAGCAATACCCAGTTCGTCAAAAAATACCCCAATTCCGCTTCTTCACAGTCCGCTGACGCCTCAGGTCTTGACGGCCTCCGTGGAACGACCTATAAGGGTCTTTACAACTATATAAATAGCAACAGCAAAAACATAGAGGACTTTATAGTTGACAATAGCTATATATTCAAAAATATCGACGCTTTGTCTGTTGATGACGATGACTATGTGGCTTTGTATAAGCAGGCACTTAGAGATCACCAGCTCACCCCTAACCCCGCTGATATACAGCTCACTCGCTCAGGCGTGGATATCACCCCCACAACCAGCATAGATGAGCTGGAAACAAACATAACCTACGGAAATGCCCATTTCATTACTGACAATGGCGGTATCGACGTTTATATTACCCAAAACGGAAATATCACAAAGTCAGAACAGGATATCTTTGCGGAAACTTTCCTTAAAAAAGGTCTTGTCGACATTGCCGAATACGAACAGTACGGCTGTAAGTTTGCTCCAAGCGTTGTTGCAATGTATTTGGATAATAACGAGCTTTACGCTTTCTTCGACTTTATCTTACCCGTGAAGGCAGGAAAGAAAAACCTTGATATCGAATACTGCGGAATGTGCGTGTTTGACGTGAGCGACCCTGAGAATATCAAGCTCATAAGCGAGTTTGAACAACCCGGCGTGCTGGAGGGCATAAGAAAAGTTGACGGAAAGTTTTTCATCGTGTCACGCTACACCCGAGCGGCTTCACTGCTCTTAGATGACCAAAAGCCCGAGGATATCGCACCAGTGCGATACATCAATGGCGAAAAACAGCTTTTTGAAGAAAGTGAAATGTATATCACAGCCAGAGATAATACACCGTCCATGATCCTGCTTTCGTCCTTTGACGGAAAAAATCAAGGCTCATACATGGCTTCAAAGCTTATCGCCTGCGGTGAAAGCAGCATCTTAATGGGAACAGACAACATTTATATTTTAAGAGCATATGGCTTTGAAAAAACAGACGATGATTACAGCACAGTGCCAACAAGAGCGCTTATTACAAGAATAAACTACGGTGGCGGCGACATGGAGCTTAACAAAACCCAGACCGTCACAGGCGCAGACGCCGAGCATATAAGCCACGCCATATCAGGAGATGAGTATAACGGCAGATTGTCGCTGTTCTCAAACGACTCTGCAAACATTTACGATATCAGCACACACAATACCTATTATAGCGGCATTAATATCTGCACCCTGTGGCTTTTTGACAATGACCTTGGTGTCCCTGTGAAAAATACCCTCACATACGAGGATATCGACTTCGAGAGCGCAAGGTATAGCACATTCTATCATTCCATGCTGTATGTTTACAGAGAATATTCATTTGCATACAGCATGGATGACACTTATCAGGCAGCGAACGATATCCAGCTTGAAGAAACATACGATTTCTCAGACCCTAACAAGATAACTCAGGTGAAAACTGACGATCAAATTATAGCAGTGTCAGACTCAGCGTCAAGAGTATCTTTTCAATACAGCCTGACGAACTATAATGACGACATTGCAGTGCGCACCGACAGCACGTCATTCGACTCTTTCAGCGTAAAGATACTCGACAAGAGCAAAACAGAAAAGCAAGAAACCCTTTTATACGGCTCAAGCGGCAAGGGCATAGCGAATGCTAACGGCACAGTGGATCAGGTGCAGGTTTATGACACAGAGGTAGTAAAGAAATTCAACTTCTTCAAGACTATACAGGAATACAAATATCACGAGAAAGAAATGGGAACAACAGTTGACGGAAAGGATATGACCCAAAGATCCGCCAGCACTATTTCTTCAAACTCCATAATAACAGACAACGAAAACGGATATATAGCCATACCATTCTATGACATAACCACAGTAGGCAAGACCGATGACGGCGACAATTGGGAATATACCTATTATGAAAAAACTATTGAAAAAATTCTGGTAATGAAATATGACATAGAAACCAAAACCTTCAGCGAGTATGGAACTATAAAGCTTGACGAATATACAGATTATTTTGACGATTATTTCGATCATGCTAGTGAAGACGAGATCACGGCTCTGGTCAACGACAATGACCAGAGAGATCGTTACCGCAGTGCATTCGTTCAGGACGGATATATTTATATCTTCTCCGACAGACAGATACGCTCATACAGCTATGCCGATCTCTCAAAACCCACTGACAGTGTAGACATAGTTAAATAGCATTACACCAAATTTCCCCTTTAGCACCCGACGGATAAATTTCTGTCGGGCGTTTTTTTGCTAAAACGTTTTCGTTATTGCACACAAATAAAACCACCGCAAATTGTATAGTATGTACAATAAATGTTCACAGTAATATAACCAATTGAAACTCTGTTTGTGCTAAAATAATATGGTTTTAGGAATAAATATAAGACATAAATAGGAGAAAGAATTATGAAAGACCTAACGAAAGGAAATATCACAAAGCTGATATTGATGTTTTCCCTGCCCCTTCTGCTTGGCAACATTTTTCAGCTTTTTTATAATCTTGCCGACACCCGTATCGTGGGACAGACCTTAGGCAAAAACGCCATAGCCGCCCTTGGCGCAACTTCATCAGTAAACACCGTCATAATAGGCTTTCTGAACGGTCTTACAAACGGCTTCGCCCTTGTGACAGCACGCTTTTTCGGTGCAAAAGAGTTTGACCGCCTGAAAAAGTCCGTCGCCCACGCCCTTACCCTAGGTATCGCAACGGCAATAGCCCTCACCGCCCTCAGCCTTGCCTTTATCGACCCACTGCTGAAAGCGTTGAACACGCCTGACAACATCTTCAAGCAGGCAAAAACCTACATAGTCATAATCCTTGCAGGAATGATAATATCAATGTTCTATAACATCTGCGCAGGTGTCCTCCGTGCAGTGGGCGACACTGTTTCGCCACTTATCTTCCTTATAATATCAACTATCGCTAATATCGGGCTTGACCTTCTCTTTATCCTTGGCTTTAAAATGGGTGTTGAGGGCGCGGCATATGCCACCCTTATCGCACAGGGTATCTCAGTTGTGCTTTGTGTAATATACATCATTAAAAAACACAAATTTCTTATCCCATCAAAAAGCGACTTCCGCTTTAACTTCAAGCTTGCAGGAGATATGTATGCAACAGGAGTTTCAATGGGACTTATGATATCTCTCGTTGGTATCGGCACTGTTATAATGCAGGGCGCAATAAATATCTTCGGCACTGACATAATAGTCGCCCACACCACCGCAAGAAAAATATCTGAGATCTTTATGCTCCCTATATCAGTTTTCGGCGCAGCTTCAGCAACCTTTTCAAGCCAGAACTACGGTGCAGGCAGGATAGACAGAGTAAAAGAGGGCGTGAAAAAAGCGACCCTCATAACATGGGGCTGGTCTGTTATCGTAATAGCCGCAACATGGCTTTTCACACCATTTTTCGCACACCTTATCACAGGTATCAGCGACCCTGAGATAGTGGGTACAGTGGAAAAATACATGAAAATAAACACAGCATTTTACTTTATCCTCGGCATAGTAATAGTTTTCAGAAACGCACTTCAGGGCGTAGGAGATAAGATAACACCTATAGCTTCAAGCATAATAGAGCTTTTGGGCAAGTTTGCAGTGGCAATGATACTCGCCCCACGCATGGGATATTTCGGCATCATGATAAGCGAACCCCTTGTGTGGGCAGGCATGGCAGTGATGCTCGGCATAGGCTTTGCCGCTAATAAGACCTTCCGTAAAGAGAATATCCCCAATACGGCAGAGCAAATGTAAATAGTTTGTTAACTCACATAAAACAGATAGCTCCCTATGTAGAAAAAAAGTAAGCCACTATTGATTTTATCAAAGAAACGTGTTATAATTAGTAAAAACATACAATTCACAAAAGTGTGGCTAACATACCATAGACGTGAAAGGGGGAAATGCCTGCAAACGGCAGGCATGACAGAAAAAATGCTTTCAAAAATATTGTCAAAAGAGGAATGTGCAAAGTGCAGGATATGCTGCTGCTTTGACAGCTATGATATATGGGAAACACCATATATCTCACAAACGCTTGCAAGCAAGATATTGCAGGAATATACCCCTAAGCAGGAATTTATAAAGAAGGAAAACCATTTCTTGTTCAAAATGGATAAGGAACAGAATGCAGACCTGTATTATTGCCCAATGCTGGATAACGAGAAGGGCTGTATATTAGGCGACGACAAACCGTTCGACTGCAGGATATGGCCGCTGAGAGTAATGGCACTGAATGAAACTAAAGTAATAACATTGTCGCCGGTCTGTCCTACTATGAATGAAAAGTCCATAAAGGAGCTGACGAAAACGGCTAACGAGCTGGCAGATCAGATATTTGAGTATGCAGACGAAAATCAGGAAGCCGTGAAACCGTATCTTGACGGCTATCCAATATTGGTGGTAGAGGGCAAGAAATATAAAGATACACTTGTATGATAAAAAGGGCAGCAAATTCGCTGCCCTTTTATTCTGCCTAAAACATATCCGGTGCGGTGTTTCTATGTAGAGGCGACCTGAGGTCGCCTGCTGATATTATTTTTCGGTAGCCCACCAACATCATTTTTTTCGACAAACAGACCTCGCTGCTTGTTACCTCAAAAACAAATAATAAATAAGCCCGTAAAGCACACTAGCCAAAGTGCCGTAAAGAATAACAGGTCCGCTGATAATGAAAATTTTCGCCCCAAGCCCAAGAATATATCCCTCCGTCTTGAACTCAAGAGCAGGTGCAGCCACAGAGTTCGCAAAACCTGTTATGGGTACAAGCGTACCTGCACCTGCGTGCTTCGCTATGCGGTCGTACCAGCCAAGACCTGTGAGAAGAGCCGATAAAAATATCAAAGTTATTGATACCGACATTGAGGCGTTATCCTTGGATAAACCTAAATATAAATACATATCCATAAGCGATTGCCCAATAACGCATATAAGTCCGCCAAATAAAAACGCCTTTGGTATGGTCACCCACCACTTTGTCCCGTGGGAAGCCTCCTTGTACATCTCGCTGTATTGCGCCCTGCTTAAATTTATATCCATTTTCTTCGCTCCTTTTTTCTATCATGTTTGCACCTATTGTTCCTCAAAAATCAATGCTTATTCATTTTTTTAACTGCACTTTTTTCGCACAATTTGGTCAATATGTTGCTGTAAGGTTAATATTTTTATATAGTTTCAACAAGTTTTGTATAATGTAAACGATTTATCATAAGGAAATTTGTTCAAATAGTATCTTGAAAAAAATGCGAAAATTTTGTATCATATTCATTAGAGATATTCTATCTTAGGGGTAGTGTAACTGCCATTATTTTTCAGGAGGTTATTATAATGAAAGCTAAAAAAATTCTTGCTGCTGTCACAGCTCTTTCTCTGACAACAGTAGTATTCGCATCATGCGGCGATTCAGCTGATTCTTCAAGCTCTACTGCTGCCGCAACAACAACTACAGCCGTTACTACAACTACAACTGCAGCAACAACAACTACAGCTGCTGCCGAGTCTGCTGCTGATTCAGCTGCAACAGACAGTTCTGCTGACTCTACAACAGGCGGTGACTCTGATTACACACCTGTAAAGACATTCAAGGGCTATGACGCATTCCTTATGTTCGGTGACGGAGAGTGGCTCTGGGGCAACTGGGAAGGTCAGGGCGAACCTGAAGCTACTAAAGCATTCGGCGTTGACGCTGACATAACAGGCGACGGTGAGTACACAGTTTCTATCACAAACGCTTCTATCTCTTATGACGATCCGGACGAGGGCATCAACCCACAGATCGCTCTTGACGGCGACTATGCTGTTGGCGCTCAGGGTTGCGTAGTAATGTGCGTTGATATCATCGGTCTTCTTAACGGCGAAAAACTCAAGGGCACAGGCGATCCTAAGACTGATAAGGAAACTCCAGGTAAGTACAACGCTGACGATCTCAAGGTAGAGCTTAAGTCTATCAAGGCTGACGGTCAGGAAGTTGCATTCGATAAAGCTAAGATCAAGTATGGCAACATCGAGGACAACAACAACTGCTACAGAATCGAGATCTACAACGATTACGGCGATACAGCTAAGGATTCTCCTATCGACAAGGACAATCTTGCATTTGAGGACAGCCTTGAGATTACATTCTCTATCGAGGGTCTTTCTGAATAATTTTTCATGAAAACTAAGAGCAGACCGCAATATGGTCTGCTCTTTTGTATTTTTATACATTTTCCAGTGACAAAAAGTGTGACAGATTTTTTTGAAATAGCTGTCACACTTTTATGTTGACATGAAACTAATGGGAATATATAATAATAGTATTATAGTAATTCTATAATATCATCACATATTTTATTAATCCCCTAAGAAAAAAGCCGTGGTACCCTTTCTTACCACAGCTTTTTTCTTTTTTTATCCACTTTTGTTATCTATTTCGCCTGACTGCCTGCCACCAGACCGCCGTTATCCGCCATAAGCTTGAATTTTATCTCAAACTCTTTCTCATCACCGCTGTCCGTCTTGCGATATACCTTGCAGACGACTTCATCTCCTGCCTGCTTTCCTGAAAACAGCGACGCTATATCCACCTCTCCTGCGGTGGACTTTCCGTCTATTTCCGTGATGATATCGCCCTCCGCAAGGTCTGTGTTGGCAACGTCACAATCAGGGTTTATGGACACAATACAAATACCCGGCTTTATGCCGTATATCTCAGCAGTGGTGTCGCTGACAGCATAATAAGTCACACCTATCTTTACTCTGCCTGCCACATAGCCCTTTTCCATAAGCTCCTCGATAACAGGCTTAGCCTCGTCAATGGATACCGCAAAGCCTATGCCCTCATAGTCGCTTGAAGCAAGCTTCGATGAGGTTATCCCTATGACTTGCCCCCACATATTGAACAGCGCTCCACCTGAGTTACCGGGGTTTATGGCTGCGTCTATCTGTATGCAGTTCATTATTATTGACGAGTTTTCAAGCCTTATCCTGCGGTTCACACCTGACACGATACCCTTTGTCACAGTGCCGTAATAGCCAGCCGGTGAGCCGATAGCGACTACCTCTTCCCCTGCATTCACCTGAGTTGAATCACCGAACTCAGCCGCCTGCAAGCCCTGCGCCTGTATCTTTATCACCGCTATATCCGTGGCAGGGTCCTGCCCCACCACCTTGGCTTCATACTCTGAATTGTCGCTTAGAACAACTTTTATGCCCGACTCCGCCGCATTTACAACATGAGCGTTTGTGACGATATATCCGTCAGCAGACATTATAACACCGCTGCCCTGACCTGCCGCAACATATCCACCCGAATTTTTGTAAACCTCTATAGATACCACAGCAGGAGAAAACCCCTTTGCGATACCCTCGGCAGTGTATCTTCCGTCAGCCTGATAAAATTCATCGTCAAGCTTCGGCTTGTCAGCCACAGGAAGCGTAAAGCTTATCTTCTCGTCCCCTGTAACAAGATTTCTCACCCAGCCGCTTCCCCTTATGGAGGTTATTGATATGGCTATTCCGATGCCTACAAAAAGCACCATAAAGCACAGCCTTGCAACTGCATGGCGCATACGCTCTCTGTAGCGGCTTCTTTTTTTTGCCGAATCAACAGCCGACCAAAAATCTTCGTCCACCTTGTGAGCGGCTACCGCTCCCTCAGGCAGCTTGTAATGCCCGGTTTCTTGGGCTGTATCTTCATTTTCATCATGCAGACAAGGCTGCTCTTCAAACTGCTCCATATGAGCCTCCTAGTCGCCCTCCGCCTTGTTAGGCAGCGTGAACACAAATTCCGTATACTCGTTCTTAACGCTTCGTACCATTATCTTGCCCCCGTGGAGCTTTATGATAGAACGCACGATATTAAGTCCCAATCCAACGCCCGTCTTGTCAAGTCCTCTTGACTTATCGGTCTTATAAAATCTGTCAA
>ERZ857693.3540-NODE-3540-length-12742-cov-3.183653_pt1 | contig 12742 bp, 12 predicted proteins | sample MGYA00519765_ERZ857693 | MGnify/ENA primary metagenome ERZ857693 (study PRJEB31778, sample SAMEA3449354) | human gut metagenome | biome: human gut; feature: human-associated habitat; material: faeces | place: United Kingdom | collected 2010/2012 ... | reverse complement strand
CATTGTTCTACGCACCTCGCACGGGCGTTGAGACGCGCGCGATGGTGGCCGACAAGGCCCAGGCAATGTGGGGTCAGGCTCAGGGCCTGGGCGCACAGGTTGCGGTTGACGCTCAGCAGTTCTACGGCAATGCCGCCCAAAATGCCCAGCAGGTCTATGGCGCCGCCGCCGCTAATGCGCAGGCCGCTTACACGAATGTCGCCGCTTCCGCCCAGCAGGCGTACACCAACGTCGCTCAGGGTGCCCAGCAGGCGTATGTAGCCGCGTCCGATCGCGGCAAGCAAGCTGCCGACGCTATCGCCCAAGGCGCCCAGGCCGTTGCGGGCCGCGCGCACGAGGCGGCCGAGGGCGTGAAGCCCGTATTCGCCGAAAAGAACGATGAGCTGCGCGCGAAGATTGATGCCGCCCGCGAGCGCATTGCCGCCCAGGTGGCGAAAAACGCCGAGCAAGCATCCGCGAACGCTGAGCAGGTCGCAGACGAACTTCAGGCGGAGGCCGCTGTTGAGCAGGCCGTCGAGCAAGTCGAAGAGACTGTCGAAGAAGAGCAGAAGGCAGAATAGCGCCGCAGCTACAGGAACAGCACCATGAAGGGTCGGCCTTGCGCCGGCCCTTTTCGCGAACGGAAGGGGAGCCGACATGGCTCGTAAGAAGCTGGTGACAAGCCACGATATTCGCAAGCTCCGCGTTGTGGGCGGCAAAAAGGGAACGAAGCGCATCGGTAAGGTGAAGTCGTGCGTATTCCATCCGACCGAGCGACGCTGCATTGGCTTTATAGTGAAGCGCCCCGATTTGCTCTGGATGTTCCACCGCAAAGATATCTTTGTGGCCCTTGGCGGCTTCGATTTCGCCGACGGCCGCATTCGGGTTAAGCCCGATGCGCCTACTTCGGGCCATGCGGTATGTCGAGCCATGGGCCTCGATTGGGATAAGTGCGTTTTGTGGGAAGGCCTGCCAATCATGACCGCCGACGAAACGGCGGTCGGCTTCGTGAACAACATCACGTTCGATATCGAAACGGGCCAGGTCGAAGCCGTGGAGGCGAGCAACGGTGCTACGGCGAAGCTTCTTCTGGGAACGCTCGAGGTGCCGGCGAGCTACATCGCGGGCTTTAAGCGCGGCATGGGTGCCGATTTAGCCGTGAAGGAAGATTCGCGCGAAGCGGGCGAAGAGGTTGTGTTCAAGGGCGCGATTTTGGTCTCCGACGATGTGTGGGAGCTCTCTCCCGAAGGTGGTTGGGCCGAGGCCGCGGGCAAATTCACGGCGAAGGCTGGCGCTCGCGCGAAAGAGACGGCTGCCGCGGCGAAAGAAGCCGCTGTCGCTGCAAAGCCTAAAGTCGAGGCCGCAACGGCTGCCGCGGGCGCTGCCGTGAAAGAGGGCGCCGAGGGCGTTGGGCGCCAGGTGAGCGCGACCAAAGATGCATTTGGGGCATTTAAGGAAGAGTTCAGCAAGGCAGCCGCAGGCGAAGAGACCGAGGTGGGCGAAGAGGTCGCCGAGCGCGAAGCGAAAACCAAGGGCATGTTTGCCGCCTTTAAAGAAGAATTCGATAAGGCCAAGGCCGGCGACGATGATTCCGAGGAAGACGTCGAGGAAGAGTACGACGAAGAGGTCGACGACGAAGGTGAGACTCTGGTCGAGAAAGCCGACGAAGGCGAATACGAAGAGCCCGAAGACGACGAATATGACGATGAATATGACGATGCCGACGACGATGCCGACGAGGGGCCTTCTCGTAAAGACCCTGGCATAGGAGGCATGTTCGCCGCGTTCAAGAGCGAATTCGACAAGGCGGCGAAGGGCGAGTAGCTTGGTCGAACGGGCTTTGTTCCGGCGGCGTTCGGCTTTGATTCGCAGGAGCTATTGTTACGGCAATCTAACGAAATTACGGCAAGACGGTGGCGTTCGGGTTTTTCGCCTGGCGCCACCGTCTTTTGCGTCACAATGGCGTCAATGCGTTTGGGTGAGGCGCTTTGATGGAACTAGGTGAACCAGATGGCGATGAATTCGTCGGGCATGACCGGCAAGATTGCTCTGAAAAAAGAGGAGCTTCAAGAAAAGCGCGAAGAGCATCGCGAGAAATACGAAGCGAAAAAAGAAGCCTTCAACGAAAAGTACGAAGTTCCCGTTTCCGAGCGCCCCTCTCTTGCTCGCCTAACCAAGGCCGATATTTTCAAATTGGTGGGCCTGGGATTATTTTTTGTGCTCATGGCGGGCGTGTGCGTGCTTATCGCGCCGTGGATCGCCGAGCTATCCGAGCCTGACGGTTTGCAACGCGTACTTGAGGATGTGCGCAACGCGGGCGTCGGCGGCGTGTTCATTTTGCTCGCCTTCCAATTCCTGCAAATTGTGGTGGCGTTCATTCCCGGTGAAATCGTGCAAATTGCGGCTGGCATGATGTATGGCCCGTGGATTGGCGCCCTCGTCGTGATTGTGGGCGCCGTGATTTCGAGCGCCTTCATTTTTGCGATCGTGCATAAACTCGGCGCGCCGTTCGTTCGCGCGATGATTCCCGAGAAGTGGATGAGCAAACTCGAGCGCTTTGAGAATTCCGAAAAGCTCGACGTTATGGTGTTCGTTCTGTTCCTCATTCCCGGTTTGCCAAAAGACGTGTTTACCTATCTGGTTCCGCTTACGAATATGAGCATGCGCAACTTTGTGGTGCTCGCGAATATCGGGCGCATCCCGGGCGTGCTTATTAGCACGCTTGGCGCCGACAAACTTATCGAAGGGGATTACGGCCAAAGTGCCATTCTGTTTGGCATTGCGGCGGTTATCGGAATTCTTGCGATTTGGCAGCACGACCGTATTCTGCATGTCGCGGCAAAGCTTGGGCTTTCTAAGAAGAAGGGCACTGGGCAGGAGAAATAAACGAATTCGGAAGATGCGTGGCGCGGTGCGGCGCACAGGGCCGGACTGCTACACTTGACGGGCTGGGTTGTCTAGCCCGTTTTTCGTTTTTGAAGAGGAGTGCGCGCTATGCGTTTAGTTTCATGGAATGTGAATGGCTTGCGGGCTGCGGTGAAGAAGGGTTTCGAGGATTCAGTGCTCGATTTGGACGCCGATGCGATTTGCCTTCAAGAAACGAAATTGCAAGAGGGCCAGATCGATCTTGATCTTCCTGGCTACCTGCAGTTTTGGAGCTATGCCGAGAAGAAGGGATACTCAGGCACTGCGATTTTTACGCGTCGCGAGCCGCTGCGCGCGCTTCACGGTTTGGGAGTGCCTGAACTTGATACCGAGGGACGCCTCGTCGCGTTGGAGCTCCCCGAGTTTTGGCTCATTGATGTGTATACGCCGAACGCGCAAGATGGTTTGGCTCGTATAGACCATCGTATGGCCTGGGACGATGCGTTTCGTGATTTCTGCAAGGGGCTTGAGGCCGGCGTGATTCCTGCGGGCGTGCCCGTGCAGGCGCAGGGGGCGGGCGAGGGGCATGTGTGCGTCGCCGAGCTTCCGCGCACGGGGGCCGATGAGATTGCGCATCCGAAACCCGTGGTCATGTGCGGCGACTTCAATGTGGCGCATGAGGAAATCGACTTGAAGAACCCCAAGACGAACCGCGGCAATGCGGGCTTTTCCGATGAGGAGCGCGGCAAATTCACCGATTTGCTCGATGCGGGGTTTGTGGATACGTTCCGCATGCTGCATCCCGATTTGGAAGGTGCGTATTCGTGGTGGAGTTATCGCTTCAACGCGCGCAAGAACAATGCAGGTTGGCGCATTGACTACTTCTTGGTGAGCGAGGCTCTGCGAGCCTCGGTTGAGGATGCCGCCATCCATAACGAGGTTTTTGGCAGTGATCACTGTCCTGTGTCGCTCGATTTGAGGCTGTAGGAAAAATTTCAAAATAGGGCTTGACCGCGTTTTTGAAACTCGTATAATAATTACCCGCTGGTTCGACAACAGCCAGTTAAATGGGCGGTTAGCTCAGGGGGAGAGCACTACCTTGACACGGTAGGGGTCACAAGTTCAAATCTTGTATCGCCCACCATTTATATATGCGGACATGGCTCAGTTGGTAGAGCACCACCTTGCCAAGGTGGGGGTCGCGGGTTCGAGCCCCGTTGTCCGCTCCAGAAATTCTGCAGCCGAGGCAAGCGCCTCGGCTGCTTTCGTTTTCGAGCACGTAGCGGGGCTCGAACCGATGAGGTGGAATTCCGTCAAGAAAACCGCCCAGTGGGCGGTTTTGTGCCAGCTGGCGTATAATCATGCAATTATGGATTTGCGAGCCTACAAAGAAACCTTGAACAGCCTGAAAACCCCCATGCAAGGGGTCTTCGTCGTTGTGCTGTGCACGGTGGCTTTTGTCGTGTGGCTTGGTGTGCTTGTCGTTATCACGAAGCTGTTGATGGGTTAGCGCGCTATGTGGCAGAAATTCTCATTCTATGACTTCCGCGTGATCGCGCACTATTTGGGCGTGCTCATGATGTTTCTTGCTGCTGCTGAATGCGTCCCGTTTGTTGTGGCCGTTGTGCTTGGCGAGTGGCAGCCGGCGTCGCATTATTTGTTCGGCATGGGCGTCGCGCTCATCGTCGGTTCGCTTTTGCGCCTTATTCTCCCCAGTCCTGGCAAACTCACGCCGAAGCAGGCTTTGGCCGTTACGGGCTTTGCATGGCTTGCGTTGGCTCTTTTGGGGTGCATACCTTTATATATGTCGGGCCATTATGGCAGCATGCTCGATGCGGTGTTCGAGGGAATGAGCGCGTGGACCACGACGGGCTGTTCGTTGGTGCAAGATATCGACCATATGTCGATCGCCGATAATACGTGGCGCTTCACCATGCAATGCATCGGCGGTCAAGGCGTTGTCGTTATCGCTTTGTCGCTGGGCTTGTTCGGGCGTGCGGTCGATTCGTCCCTGTATTCCTCTGAGGGCCGCAGCGAGCACGTTATTCCTAACATTATGCAAACGGCTCGCTTCATCGTGCGATTCTCGATGGCGACCATCGTCATTGGCACGATTCTGACCACGGCGGCGTGCCTCTTTATTGGTATGGCGCCCGTGCGCGCGTTCTTCAACGGTCTTTGGCTCGCCGTTGCTTCGTTCAATACGGGCGGCATGACCTCGATGTCGACGGGCATTATCTATTACCATTGCGCGCCGCTCGAGATTGTCATTATGGTGCTTATTCTTTTGGGCTCCATTAACTTCACTCTGCATAGCGAGGTATGGAAGGGCCATATCGAGCATTTCTTCCGCGATATTGAGATTCGCACGCTTGTCGTGTGGCTGAGCGTGATTCTGGTTGCGTTCGTGGCGACGCTGTGCGCGGCGAAGGTCTACGACGACCTGCCGACGCTTTTGCGACGGGCCGTATTCACCGTTGTGGCGGCATTCTCTTCGACGGGCTTCCAAACCATTAGCGTGAACCAAATGACCACGGTGATTTCGAGCGGCGCTCTGCTCATCATCATCTTCTGCATGGCGGTTGGCGGCTCGGCCGGATCGACCACGGGTGGTATCAAGGTGCTGCGCATCGGTGTTCTGGTCAAGGAATTGGTTGCCTATATCAAAGATTTGCTCGCCCCGGCTTCGGCGCGACAGGTGGTTATGTACTACCACGTTGGCCGCCGCCCCCTTTCCCATGATTTGGTTCGCGCAAACCTCGTGGTGTTGCTGCTGTATGGTGTGGCGTTTCTCATTACGACCATCGTTACGGTCACGTTCGGCTACGCCGCCGCGCCTTCTATGTTCGAATCGGTATCTATGGTGTCGAACATCGGCATGTCGTGCGGCATCATTCAGCCCGGCATGCCCGACCCGTTGAAGGTGCTCTATATCGTCGATATGTGGGCCGGCCGTCTTGAATACGTAACGCTCATCGCACTGCTGGTCTCCATTATTGCATCCATTCGCCCGAAAAGGAGGGTCCGTGCACGTTAGCGCAAACAAGCTATCGCGAACTGCTTTGGCTGCGGTTCTTGCTGCCGCTGTGGCCCTGGTGCCCGCAGGCGTTGCGTTTGCCGTCGATGGCGATGGCAGCTCGGCTGGATCGGTGTCGAATTCCGATTCAACTGCTACGGCCGACAAAAAGGATGTGTCCAAGGCGCGCGTCGATGCCGCTGCCGCCGACGCCGATGCCGCAAAGGGCGAAAGCGGCAATGGGGAGGCGCCCAAGCCCGTCGACAACCCCGATAATTCGATCGATGACGGGCAAACCTCCGACAACTCGTTTCTCTATGATGCGTCCATCGCCGATTTGGCTGGCGCCGATTCGTACTACGACAAACAAACCGTGCAGGTGACGGGCGAAGTGGTGGGCGAAGCCATTGCTGTGACGGGCGATGCCGACCATGCATGGATCGTGCTGCGCGACTCCGATACGGGCTCGACCGTTACCGTATTCGTGCGTCGCAGCGATTTGCGCAAGATCGACACCTATGGGACATACGGCACGACGGGAACTACCCTGCGCGTTCGGGGCATGTTCAATCTGACATGTTCTCAGCATGAAGGCGAAAGTGACGTGCATGCTCAGGTGGTAAATACGGTTTCGGCCGGCTATGAACATAAAGACGTCTTCAATATCGATGATTTCGTACCCGGTGTCATCGCTTTGGCGGTGGGTATCGTTTTGGCGCTCGTGTTTTGGCGCATGCGGGAAAGGTCGCGTTAATTAATGCTTATGCAAGGGACTGTGATCAAGCTTGACCGCGGATACCCGCTCGTCCGCTTGAACGACGGGCGTGAGCTTCGCTGTGAGCACGCAACGGCTTTGGTGAAGGGCGCCGACGTGCGCGCGACAACGGGCGATATCGTCGACGTGTCTGCGCCCGATGGCCACGATAAAGGCATTATCGAACGCGTGCATGACCGCAAGCGCGCTTTCGTGCGCAAAGATCCGACCGAGCGCATGGAGCAGCAGGTGCTTGCGGCGAATTTCGATACGGTTATCGTGGCTGAGCCTTTGGTGGGCATCAATGTGCGCCGGCTTGAGCGCGAGCTCGTTTTGGCCCATGAGAGTGGTGCGAGCGTTGCTGTCGTGCTCACCAAGGCTGATTTGGCGGAAACCGAAGTCGAACTTGCTCGGGCGCGCGATTTGGTTGAGAAAATCGCCCATGGCACGCCTGTTCTGGTGGTTTCTGCCGAAGACCTCCAAAGCGTTGAGGGGGTGCGCGCCCTGATTCCGGAAGGTCGCGTCGCCGTGCTGCTGGGAAAAAGCGGCGTCGGCAAATCGAGCTTGGTGAACCTGCTGGTTGGAAGCGATGTGCAGGCAACGGGCGCTGTTCGCGAGGGCGATGGCAAGGGTCGCCACACGACGGTTTCTCGCGAAATGATTGCGATTCCTGGCGCTGGCAGCGTTGTCGATATGCCGGGCGTGCGCGGTCTTGCCTTGTGGGATTCCGATGCGGGCATCGAGGCTGCATTCGTCGATGTGGAGCAGCTCGCCGAACAGTGTCGCTTCCGCGATTGCCGACATGAAGCGGAGCCTGGATGTGCGGTGCGTGCTGCTGTGAAGTCGGGCGAGCTTCCCAAGGAGCGATATGACAGCTATCTTCGTTTGCGCGGCGAGGTTCGTGAGGCCAAAAAGCGCAATGAAGAGGCGAAGCGCATTCGTTCACGCAAGGGTCATCCTCGTCGATGGAAGGGATAGAGCGCAGGTCGCCTTCATGGCACCCCTGTTCCTCCATCTTCAAATCTCTACTCATATGAGCAAAAATGCACATGTTCGTCGTGTGAGTTGATGACGTTATCAGGCGTTTTTTAACATTCGGCCCTAGAATGTTCCGCTATGGAAACTTTTGCTGAAATACTCCCGCATGCTTTCGAGCATGCATTCATCGACACCTTGAAGCTCGTGCCGTTCCTTTTCGTGACCTATCTCGCCATGGAAGCGCTCGAACACTACGCGAGCTCGAAAAGCATCGCCGCCGTTCGTCGCGCTGGCACCGCAGGCCCCGTTATAGGTGCGCTTCTGGGCGTGGTGCCGCAGTGCGGCTTTTCCGCCGCTGCCGCGACGCTGTATTCCGCGCGCGTTATTACCCTGGGCACGCTCTTTGCCGTATTTCTTTCTACGAGCGATGAAATGCTGCCCATCATGATTGCCGCGCAGGCCCCAGCGGGGTTCATTGCTGAGGTTCTCGCGATTAAGGCCCTTTGCGGCCTTATTGCCGGCTTTGCCATTGACGTGGTGCTGCGGCTTCGCCACCATGCTGTAGAAGCGATGCGTATCCGCGATTTGTGCGAGCGCGACCACTGCGGCTGCGACGATGAAGACGATGCGCCGTCCGCGCTTTCCGATGCATGCCAAAAGCATGAGGAAAGCGCCGCTAACTGCATTGACGATTGGGGTGCCGAGTATTCGAACGGGGAAGAACGCGGGGTCGAACTCGCGTGCGCTTCCGACGAGCGACACGAGCAGCGACACGAGCGCGACCACGTCCATGCCCATAATCGCTCGCATAGCCATGCTCACGGCTTCGGTGCTATCGCGAAGAGCTCTTTAGTGCATACCTTGCAGGTCACGCTGTTCGTATTCCTCGTTTCGCTTGCGCTTGAAATCGTTATCGACGGCGTTGGCGAAGACGCGCTCGCCTCGTTCATTTCCGCGAATTCGAACCTTTCCGTAGTGGTTTCGGCAATCGTGGGCCTTATTCCCAATTGCGCCGCATCGGTTGTTCTTACCGAGCTGTATTTGGAGGGCGCCCTTTCCACGGGAGCCATGCTCGCTGGATTGTTGGTAAGCGCGGGCGTTGGCCTGCTTGTTTTGTTCCGCGCGAACCGTCCCATGCATGAGAATTTCCTTATTGTCGCGGGCTTGGTCGCATGTGGCGTGGTGTTCGGATTTATTGTCGGAGTATTCGGGATTGCACTTTAGTCGAATTTTCGTCGAACTGCGTCTTTCGGCGAAATGATGTGGACAATTACTCGGAAGCTGTTTAGTATAATCGTTCAGTTGAAAGGGCGTTTCTGGCGTTCGTTATTGCATAGGGGGTTGCGATTGTTCGTCGGTCGTTAGTGGCTTTTCGGCGTTCTTTTAGCATGTAAACAGTGTTGTTTCAATGCGGGGGTTTATTCAGAACCGCTAATACTATTGGAAAACTGTTTGCATGTAATAAGGTCTGTGTCGTCGCATGCTTCGGCGAGGCGCGACATAGGGGAAATACTGGACGATGAAGGGAGGCCGGCTTCGTTGCGTGGCGAGACCGAATCCCAAGGAGTTCGCTTGAGCTCCGCCCAAAAAAGAATTCTAGGTTACATTTCGGCGGAAACGACGCTGTCCGACGGCGTGCGCTGCTCGAAAAAGGAGCTCGCTAAGCAGGCAGGCTGTAGCGTGCAAACCGTCGACAGGGCGATTTTCCGCTTGCGCAAGCTTGGCCTTGTCGAAGTTGAGGAGTGCCATGCCGAGTCCGGCGCGCAAACGGCGAACCTTTATCGTGCCAAGCGCTAGCACCACCTGGACTTTTTGCCTATAATTCGGCTTAATTGAAGATTTGCCTGCCCTCATCCCCGGGTGAGGGGCAAAAATGGCACCTGCATCGTTTCGTTAGGGGTCGCTCTTTGGTGAGCGACAGAAACGCTGCGGGTGCCATTTTGCTCAAGGGCGAATTCGTTTTGCGCCGCCCGCGCGGCGCGCAGGAATAAGGAGGCAACACCATGGCGAAACTCGATGCTGGCATGACGCGAGAAGCGGCATTCGATTTGCTGCAGGAGCACAACAAAGACGCGTTCCATATTGAACACGGCGAAACGGTTGAGGCGACCATGCGGTATTTCGCACGTGAATTCGATCCCGAGAATGAGGAGTTTTGGGGCATCGTGGGTCTTCTGCACGATCTCGACTGGGAAGAGCATGACGACGAACCCGAGATGCACACGCTATATGCCACGCCGCTCATCGAAGCTGCCGGGGGGTCGCCCGAGCTCATTCGCGCGATTCAGAGCCACACGAGCGACTTCAATCCCGACTTGCCCAAGCCGGAGCTGCAGATGGAGAAGATCTTGTTCGCGACCGAGGAGCTTACGGGCCTCATTGGCGCGGCGGTCATTATGCGTCCCAGCAAGAGCGTGATGGACTTCGAGGTGAAATCGTTGAAGAAAAAGTTCAAGGACAAGCGTTTCGCCGCCGGCGTGAATCGCGATGTGATTCGTTCGGGCGCCGAGATGCTCGGTTGGGAGCTGGACGAGCTGTTCGACCGCACCATCAGGGCCATGCAGAGTTTCGCGCCCGATCGCGACACCTTCAAGCCTGCTGAATAACGAACAAGGCCGCCCGATGGGGCGGCCTTTCTGTTCCGTCGTTTTATTCTTTCACAGGCTGGCCCGAGAAATTGAGGCTTCCCGTGAGTGCGTGCGCTGCGGTTTCGTCGAAATCGTCTTTATCGAAGGCTTCGATTGCGCTGAAGGCGATGGCTTTCGTGCCGTCGAAAATATCCCAGAAGCTTTGCGTGCTCACTTCGTGGGTATACGGGTTTTCCCAGGGATGGCGCATGCGATTGTCGAAGTCGCTCACGCGTGTGGCATTGTCGCGGTGCGACATTGATTTATAGAACGAGAATTGCCTGTTCAGGACGCGCGTTTCAATGACGTTGAGCGCGCTTTGCATGGTTCCGTTCGGCGAGTAGAACAAGCGCTGCATTCGGCGGAAATCGTGTACGGCGGAAACGAACAGGTCGACGGGTGGGAATGTACGGTACGCCTTCATCGCGACGAAGGCGTACATTTTCCCAATGGTTTGCAGAGTGTGCTCGCTCGCGTGGAGCGCTTCTTCGAAGGGGCGGTAGGAGCGAATGGTGCGCCCCAGTTTGCTGAACAGCACCATTTCGTCGTATTCTCGTTCGATTTCAGCATGGACTTCGTTTTCCTGGCTGCGGTTGAGTCCGTCGATGCCTGCGTCGCAAATGGCGTATTGCTGGCAATATACGAGCGGATGCATGGCTCGGTCGAGCGAATAGTGGCACAGAAAGCCCAGCGCATAGGCGCGACCTACGGGCAATTCGTGTTCCTCGAGCACCTGCAGGCTTTCCTTCAGCGCGGCGATGAGTTTGCTGGGGGCGTCGTGGTGCATGGCGCTGCCCAGTCCGAAGAATTGCTTCATGCTCGGTGAAAGAACAAGGTAGAACAGCGGGTCGGGGCCTTGGTTGCCCAGCAAGAACGCATCTTTCTCGTCGATCGATTTTCCGATGACGTGCGAATGCGCGGCATAGACGTCTTGGCCGAAGAAATCGTGGGTAAGAATTGCAGGCATGATGCCTCCCTTTCGGAAGTATGGCGCGGGGCGTTTTTACGGCGAATTGACGTTAAGCCGCCAATGCGCGCGTCCCAGTGTAGACCCCATGATATACAATCGTTTGAGCGTTTTTTCCGCAGCGCCCAGAACTTTACGCAAGTTGTTATTTTGGGCGTCCCTCCCACGAAAAAAAAGGAAGCACGCATGTCCGCAATAAAATTGACGAAGCGCGAGAAGAGCTGGATTGTCTACGACGTTGGCAACTCGGCATTCGTGCTGCTGGCGTCGACCCTTATCCCCATTTACTTCTCGGCGATTGCCGACCCCGGCAGCTCTGTTGTAGTGGCCTGGGGCTATGCAACCACGGTGGCGTCGCTTTTGCTCGCGTTGCTCATGCCGTTTTTGGGCAGCATCGCCGACTTGAAGGGCAACAAGAAACGCTTGCTCGTGGGCTCCATTGGCACGGGCGCCGTGCTGCTCGCATGCATGGGCATTCCTGGCAACGCGATGGTGTTCTTAGTGATGTACGTGGTGGCGACCATCATGCTTAACGCGTCGCTCGTGTTCTACGATGCGTTCCTTATTGACGCGACCGATTCCGAAGACCGCTACGACGAGGTATCTTCGCAAGGCTATGCATGGGGCTACATTGGTTCGTGCGTGCCCTTCATCATTTGCCTCGTGCTCGTGCTATTCGGCGAGAACTTCGGCCTCGGCCAGCTCGACGCCATTCGCATTTCCTTTGTGATTACCGCTGTGTGGTGGGTCGTTTTCAGCGTGCCCGTGTTGAAGAACGTGCACCAGACGCATTACAAGGAGCGCACCGAGCACCTGTTCCGCGACGCGCTCGTGGGCTTGTGGGCCACGGCGAAGCGCATTTTCGCCGACAAGCGCGTGTTCATGTTCATGCTCGCGTTTTTCTTCTATATCGATGGCGTGCATACCATTATCACGATGTCGACGAGTTACGGCACCGATCTGGGCATCGGCTCCACCCAGCTCGTGCTTGCGCTGTTGGTCACGCAGTTCGTGGCGTTCCCCTCGGCTATCGCGTATGGCCGCCTGGCGGGCAAGTTCGGCACGAAGCGCATGCTGCTCATCGCGATTTTCGCGTATTTCTGCATCACGTTGTTCGCGGCGTTTTTCCTGCGCTCCGCCACGGAGTTCTGGGTGCTTGCCGTGTGCGTCGGTTTGTTCCAGGGCGGCATCCAGGCCCTTTCGCGCAGCGAGTTTGGCAAGCTCATTCCGAAGGAACATGCCAACGAGTACTACGGCTTCTTCGATATTTTCGGCAAGTACGCAACGGTGCTTGGCACGCTGCTCGTGAGCGTGTTTACCCAGATTACCGGCAATTCCTCTATCGGCGTGCTCAGCATTGCCGTGCTGTTCATCATCGGTTTTGTTCTTATGACGAAAGTTCCCGAGAAGTAGAATCCGCATCGCTCGTGCGGTGTATGCAACTTACGAAAACATAACGCTCGTTTAACAGGTGGGCGGCGGCTTAAGGCCGTCGCCCTTTTTCGTTATAGTATGGCCCCAGCACATATTTTGGGCATCGCGAATATACGCGATAC
>ERZ857693.3536-NODE-3536-length-12759-cov-12.819112_pt1 | contig 12759 bp, 9 predicted proteins | sample MGYA00519765_ERZ857693 | MGnify/ENA primary metagenome ERZ857693 (study PRJEB31778, sample SAMEA3449354) | human gut metagenome | biome: human gut; feature: human-associated habitat; material: faeces | place: United Kingdom | collected 2010/2012 ... | reverse complement strand
CGGAATAGTCAACTCGTTTACCGAGAAGGTTCTGACGGAAACGTCCGGATTTACCCTTCAGCATATCGGAAAGGGATTTCAGAGCTCTGTTTCCAGGGCCTGTTACAGGACGTCCACGGCGTCCGTTATCGATCAGGGCATCTACAGCCTCCTGCAGCATACGCTTCTCGTTGCGGACAATGATATCCGGAGCACCAAGCTCCAGAAGTCTTTTCAGACGGTTGTTTCTGTTGATGATCCTTCTGTAAAGATCATTCAGGTCAGATGTTGCAAAACGTCCTCCGTCCAGCTGTACCATAGGACGAAGATCCGGCGGGATAACCGGGATAACGGTCATGATCATCCACTCAGGACGGTTGCCGGACTCACGGAAGGACTCCACAACCTCAAGACGTTTGATGATCCTTGCACGTTTCTGGCCTGTTGCGTCCACAAGCTCTGCCTTCAGTTCTTCAGAATCTTTTTCAAGATCGATAGCCTGAAGGAGCTCCATGATGGACTCGGCACCCATACCTACACGGAATCCTTCTCCGTAAGACTCACGTGCTTCCTGGTACTCACGCTCGGTGAGTACCTGTTTGTACATAAGTCCGGAATCTGCAGGATCCAGAACGATATAGTTAGCAAAGTAAAGCACTTTCTCCAGTGTTCTCGGAGAAATATCAAGGATCAGACCCATACGGGACGGAATTCCTTTAAAGTACCAGATATGAGACACCGGAGCTGCAAGCTCGATGTGTCCCATACGCTCTCTACGAACGGCAGATTTGGTTACTTCAACACCGCATCTGTCGCAGACAACGCCTTTATAGCGAATTTTTTTGTACTTTCCACAGTGGCACTCCCAGTCCTTGCTCGGTCCGAAAATCCTTTCACAGAAAAGACCATCCTTCTCAGGCTTCAAGGTTCTGTAGTTGATCGTTTCAGGTTTTAAAACCTCACCGTGTGACCACTCTCTGATCTTCTCAGGGGACGCCAGTCCGATCTTGATGGCATCGAAAGTCATTGGCTGATATGTTTCATTGGCGTTGGTTGTTTCTGCCATGTATTCTTTCCCCTTTCTTATTCCTCATCATCAAAGGACTCTTCAAACTCGATCATATCATCTTCGTCTTCCATGTCCTCATCTTCTTCTACATTGACAAGCTCTTCTCCGCTGAACTCCTGCTTGGTGTAGCCGTGTTTACCGAAGGACTCCTCATCTCTGCGTCCTCTGGAATCGCCCTCGATGACATGACGAAGATCAGTATCTCCGTAATCAGAGGTTTCCATAATGTGTACCTCTGATCCGTCCTCGCTGAGCACACGTACATCCAGACCAAGAGACTGAAGCTCTTTAAGAAGTACCTTAAAGGACTCAGGAATACCTGGCTCAGGAATGTTGTCACCTTTGATGATCGCCTCATAGGTCTTAACACGTCCAATCACATCATCAGACTTCACTGTCAGGATCTCCTGCAGTGTGTAGGAAGCACCATATGCCTCCAGTGCCCAAACCTCCATCTCTCCGAAACGCTGTCCGCCGAACTGAGCTTTACCACCCAGAGGCTGCTGCGTAACCAGGGAGTACGGACCAGTACTTCTCGCATGGATCTTGTCATCAACCAGATGGTGCAGTTTCAGCATATACATGTATCCGACCGTTACCGGATTATCGAAATAATCTCCTGTACGTCCATCACGCAGACGCAGCTTGCCGCTGCCATCATATCCACATTCTTTCAGCAACTGAATAATATCCTTCTCTGTCGCACCGTCAAATACCGGTGTTGCGATATACCAGTCTTTATTCTTTGCAGCCAGACCCAGATGAACCTCCAGTACCTGTCCGACGTTCATTCGAGAAGGTACACCCAGAGGGTTCAGCATTACCTGCAGAGGCTGCCCGTTTTCCATAAACGGCATATCTTCTTCAGGCAGGATCCTCGAAATAACACCTTTGTTTCCGTGACGTCCAGCCATCTTGTCTCCAACGCAGATTTTTCTCTTGGTCGCGATGTAGCAGCGCACCAGCTTGTTAACGCCTGGAGGCAGTTCGTCTCCGTTATCTCTTGAGAAGATCTTTACATCTACAACGATACCGGTCTCACCATGCGGAACACGAAGGGACGTATCTCTTACTTCACGCGCTTTTTCTCCAAAGATCGCACGCAGCAGACGTTCCTCTGCCGTCAGCTCTGTTTCTCCCTTTGGAGTTACCTTGCCGACCAGAATGTCAGAAGAGTTCACTTCCGCACCCTTGCGAATGATGCCTTCTTCATCCAGATCGCGCAGAGCATCTTCTCCTACGTTCGGAATATCTCTGGTGATTTCTTCTGGTCCCAGTTTCGTATCTCTGGCTTCAGCTTCATATTTCTCAATATGGATAGACGTTAAAACATCTTCCATGATCAATCTTTCATTCAGGATGATAGCATCCTCGTAGTTGTAGCCTTCCCAGGTCATGAAGCCGATAAGAGCATTCTTACCGATAGCAAGCTCGCCGTTGCTGGTTGCGGGACCGTCCGCAAGGACCTGACCAACGTGAACTTCCTCGCCCTTGTCAACGATAGGTCTCTGGTTTACGCAGGTACCCTGGTTGGAGCGCTTGAACTTGGTGAGCTTATAGGTGTGAGTTGCGCCTGTGCCTTCCTTGACAACGACCTCGTCAGCGGAAACACGCTCAACAACACCGTCATGCTTGGAAACGATGCACACGCCTGAGTCAACAGCAGCCTTGTACTCCATACCTGTTCCAACGATAGGAGCTTCGGTCTTGAGAAGAGGCACAGCCTGACGCTGCATGTTCGCACCCATGAGGGCACGGTTAGCATCATCGTTTTCCAGGAAGGGGATCATTGCAGTCGCAATGGAAACGACCATCTTAGGAGAAACGTCCATGTAGTCGATACGTTCTCTCTCGCACTCGAGGATCTGGTCTCTGTAACGGGCATTTACTCTGGGACGTGCAAACTTGCCTTCCTCGGTAAGAGGCTCGTTAGCCTGAGCAACGGTATAATTATCCTCTACATCGGCAGTCATATATACAACTTCATCGGTTACAATACCTGTAGCCTTATCCACCTTTCTGTAAGGTGCTTCGATGAAGCCGTACTCATTTATCCTTGCGAAAGATGCAAGGTAGGAGATCAGACCGATGTTAGGTCCTTCAGGAGTCTCGATGGGGCACATTCTTCCGTAGTGGGAGTAATGTACATCTCGCACCTCGAATCCTGCACGGTCTCTGGACAGACCACCCGGTCCCAATGCGGAAAGACGTCTCTTGTGTGTCAGCTCTGACAGCGGGTTGTTCTGATCCATAAACTGGGACAGCTGGGAAGATCCGAAGAACTCTTTTACAGCTGCGGTTACCGGCTTAATGTTGATCAGGCTCTGCGGGGAAATACCGTCCAGATCCAGGGTGGTCATTCTCTCACGAACCACTCTCTCCAGTCTGGAAAGACCGATACGGTACTGGTTCTGTAACAATTCTCCGACCGCACGGATACGTCTGTTACCCAGATGATCGATATCGTCATCATGACCGATGCCGTACTCCAGATGCATGTTATAGTTGATGGATGCAAAAATATCATCCTTGGTAATATGCTTCGGAATCAGGTCATGCACATTCTTGTGAATGGCCTCTTTTAAATCCTCCACGTCCGGATATTCATCCATGAGCTGCTTTAATACCGGATAGTACACGAGCTCTGTGATGCCGAGATCCTTCGGGTTGCAGTCCACATAATGTCTCAGATCTACCATCATAGAAGACAGCACCTTGATATTTCTGGTCTCGCCCTGAATCCATACATACGGAACAGCCGCGTTCTGAATATCATCCGCCAGGGATCTTGTCACTTCGGTTCCTGCCTCGGCGATGATCTCGCCTGTGGACACATCGACAACATCCTCTGCCAGAACATGTCCGTTGATACGGTTGCGCAGCATTAACTTCTTATTAAACTTATAGCGTCCGACCTTTGCAAGATCATATCTTCTCGGGTCAAAAAACATAGCAGAAATAAGGCTCTCCGCACTCTCAACTGTCAGCGGCTCGCCTGGTCTGATTTTCTTATATAATTCCAGAAGTCCCTCTTCGTAGTTGGTTGCCACATCCTTGCCGAAACTTGCAAGAATCTTCGGCTCCTCACCGAACAGGTCTACGATCTCCTGGTTGCTTCCGACGCCAAGTGCACGGATCAATACCGTGATCGGCACCTTTCTGGTTCTATCTACACGGACATAAAATACGTCATTGGAGTCTGTCTCATACTCTAACCACGCACCACGGTTAGGGATGACAGTACAGGAATACAGCTTTTTACCCACTTTATCGTGAGCGATTCCATAGTAGATACCCGGGGAACGTACCAGCTGGCTGACGATAACACGCTCTGCGCCGTTGATCACGAAAGTACCGGTCTCTGTCATCAAAGGAAGGTCGCCCATGAAAATCTCATGCTCATTGATCTCGTCAGTCTCCTTGTTGTGAAGTCTGACCTTGACCTTCAAAGGTGCCGCATAAGTTGCATCTCTTTCTTTGCACTCCGGAATTGTGTACTTTACATCGTCCTCACACAATGTAAAATCTACAAACTCCAGGCTCAGATGACCGCTGTAATCAGCGATTGGAGAGATATCATCGAAAACTTCTTTCAGGCCCTCGCTTAAGAACCACTGATAGGAGTCTTTCTGGACTTCTATCAGATTCGGCATTTCCAATACCTCTTTCTGTCTCGAGTAACTCATACGTATGCCCTTTCCAGCTTTCACTGGACGTATTCTGTTTTTCTCCATTGACGTTTCACCTCTCGTTTTTATTTACACTAAGCTGCCCCAAAAGTGGCAGCAACTGTCTCAATCCACCGTAACCACAAGATACGGTATAGGCACATCCGGCGGCATACAACGCGAAAAGCGCGCAATAAGCCCAATGCACCACAATAGTGCAACGTATATGATAGCACAATAGCAAGTGCCGCGTCAAGGATTTTTTAAAATATTTATTTCTTCTCCGTGAGTACGCAAAAAACGACGAAGGAAAGCTCTAAAGCCTTCGCTCCGCCGTTCGCCACCGCTTATGAGACAAGAAAATTTGCCGCCGCGCGGGTTCTCTGTTCCATCTGTTTTTTCTGCATAAAAAATGCATATTGCTGCAGGGTCTGCTTCTTTTTCTGTTCGGATACCGCCTGTCCGTAATCCAGATCCTCGAGCCGGCTTTTTCCTGCCGTTACATTCAGCCTGGTGTTGGTACTGTAGCGGTACGCATACTCCAGTGCATTGCTCTGTGCGCCCATACCGCTGCGCCCTGCACTCACTCTGGCAAGCGCATCATCCACCTGCGTCAGATCAAAATCTTTCGTCACATCGAAATCCGCAATCCCAAGTGCCTGTAATGTGGCATCTGCAGTCGTAATCTCCATTCCGTTGCCGGTGGCATCCGTCATGATATTGTACTTCTGCGACGTGCCATCCAGAAGCGGCTTCGTGTTAAAGCTTGTCTGTTTTGCAATATCTGAAATGCCCTGCTTATACTGCTCGATCTGCGCCTGAATACTTGTCCGCTCCGCATCTGTGATCGTCGCCGTATTGGACGCCCGAACACCAAGTTCACGGATCTTCTGAAGATAATCCGTAATCCCGCTCATTGCGCCATCCGCCACATTCAGCATATCTTTTGCCGCGCCAATGTTGTTCTCCCCGGCCTTATAGCTTCTGGTCTGCGTCTCCTGCTTCTGGATGATCGCAAGCTCCGCCGCACCGTCTGCCGCCCGGTTCACTTTTTTGCCGCTTGCAAATTTCCCGTAATCTGCATAAGATGTGCTGCTTCGCTGCATCGAAGTAATACCGTTCATAAAAGCCTCCTTTCTGTTCTCAAGTTCCGCTGCTCTCCCTGCCCGCCTTTTCTATTTTCTTTATAACACACAATACCGCTACTCTTCAAGTATCTCCTGAATGTAATACCGGCTTTGTTTTGCGAGATCGACAAAAGTGTCCCCCACCTGCACAAGCGGACATGACAGCTTATATTTGTTAATCATGACCACTCTTCCCATCCTGCCATCATTCAGGATCACGTTGCGCTGGATCATCGTCTCGGCAATCCGCTTCAGAAATGTCATCAGATAGTTGGCGTCCAGACGGTTATACCCCTCATCCTCCATCTTCTTGATCGCTTCAAATGCCGAGATGCCCGCTTTATCTCCCTGACGCATCGTAAGGGCATCGTAAGTATCTGCCACCGCAAGAATTCTGGAAATCCAGTTGATGTTATCCCCCATTACCTGCAGTGGGAACCCACTTCCATTCACGCGCTCGTGGTGCGTCAGAACCGCCTGTTTAATCCGCTGGTCTATGTTCATCTTCTTAATAAGGTTGTATCCGCTCACGACATGTTTCTCATATCGTTCCGTCTCGTATTCTTGCAGAAATTCCGTCTGTTCCTGCCCGTCCTTCCAGAGTTCAAGAAATCCAATGTCATGAAGCAGCCCCGCCGCCATGACCTCCTCCATCTCCGCCTCGGTGCATCCGCTCCACCGTGCAAGAAGCTGTCCAAAAAGCGCCACGTTAATGGTATGTGCGTACAGACCTGACTGCTGTTTTTTCATATGAAGCAGCATGTCCGCAAGATCTGTATCATCATCTGCTTTTTTCAGCAGTCCGTTCAGCGGCTCCAGCAGCATGGAAATGTTCACATCCTTACTCCGGTATACAATATCTTTCAGTTCTTCCGAAATCGACTGTTCGGCAACCGAGAACTCTGCCTGGAACTCTTTCAGATGCTGTTCCTTCGCCGGCGCACTCTGTTCCTGCTGTTCCGGGCGTTCTTTCCTGCCCGTCGGATATTCCACCATCACACTGTCCACAAAATGTCTGGTCAGCAGCGCGACGACGTCCTTCGTGACGACCGCTCCGTCCGGCACAATCACCGCCCCTGTCTTTGAAAACACATCCTCTTTTATCATCATTCCCTCCCGCAGGCGGTTGACCGACATCCTCAAACACGGCATGGTATCTTCTCCTCTTTCCCGTACTTTCATCCTCTGGAAAAGTACTATTTTCCTATAAAGTCTGTTAGTACTATCATATACCAAGTGTTTTCTTTTGGGAAGTAGGGAATTTATTTTCCCGTACCGGCGCAGCTGCTACGGGAGCCCGCTGTCCGGCAGAGCCGGCCAGCACGCGGCTGTCACCGCATATAAGCAAAAACGGCGCGACCGCCGGGAATAAATTCCCGTAGTCACGCCGTTTCCGCTTATATGCTTCTCGTAGCTTACGCGATTATTTTAAAGTAACCTTTGCGCCTTCAGCCTCAAGTTTAGCCTTGATGTCGTCAGCGGTTGCCTTGTCAGCAGCCTCTTTGAGAACCTTAGGAGCTCCATCAACGAGATCCTTAGCTTCCTTTAAGCCTAAGCCAGTTGCCTCACGAACAACCTTGATAACCTTAACCTTGTTCGGGCCAACCTCTGTTAACTCAACGTCGAACTCAGTCTTCTCTTCTGCTGCTGCGCCGTCACCAGCACCTGCTGCTGCAACTACAACGCCTGCTGCTGCAGATACGCCGAACTCTTCCTCACAAGCCTTTACTAAGTCGTTTAACTCTAATACGCTTAACTCTTTGATAGCATCAATAAATTCTGCTGTTGTCATCTTTGCCATGATTATTTTCCTCCATTTAATATTGAGATTGTATCACGATGATACGTTTTCTGCCTGCAGATCCCTGCGGCTTTTTTCACTACATTCGATCCGGATTATTCTGCCGGAGTCTCTGCTGCTTCTGCTGCAGGAGCTTCCTCTGCCGGAGCAGCCTCTACTGCCGCGTCAGCTGCACCGCCCTTTTCTGCGATCTGATTAAGAACGCGGGCAAGGTTGGTAATCGGAGACTGTAAGCTTCCAAGTAACTTGGAAAGAAGAACTTCTCTTGACGGAATCGAAGAGATTGCCTTCATGCCTGCCTCATCATAGAAGTTACCCTCAACTACGCCTGCTTTTACTTCAAGAGCCGGAGCTTTCTTAGCGAAATCTGCCAATACTCTTGCCGGAGCTGTTGCGTCTGTCGTAGAAATTGCGAATGCATTCGGTCCCTCAAGAACGTCTCTTAAGCTCTCGAACTGTGTTCCCTCTACGGCACGGCTTACTAATGTGTTCTTATATACTTTATAAGTAACACCAGCTTCTCTTAATGCTTTACGTAACTGAGTATCCTCTGCAACGGTAAGTCCGCGGTAATCAACGACTACAACAGACTGCGCATCTTTGATGTTTTCAGAAATTTCCTGTACGATAGGCTGTTTTAATTCTACCTTTGCCACGAATCGTGCACCTCCTTTTTAGATTTTACGCATATAACAAATCCGAAAGGATATAAAAATCCCTCTCTGCCTGGACAGAGAGGGATCAGAATCTCATTCTCAATGATTGCTCATGAAAGTCCCTCGGCAGGCTCTATGATTACGCCTTACGGCACCTGCTGTCTTCGGCCATTATATGCAATCCACATACGTGGATCCGCCACTGCTGTGGCATCCGTCTCATGCGAGACGACTGCATCCATACGGACGCACCGCGTTACAACGCCTTTGCATTATAACACTGTATATTGCGGCTGTCAACACTTTTCGCCAACAACACAAACTAATTTGTGATCTTGGTTACATTTAACTTAACGCCAGGTCCCATGGTAGATGTAAGAGTTGCGCTCTTTACATACTGACCTTTTAAGCTGGACGGCTTAGCCTTGTTGATAGCACCCATAAGGGTCTGGAAGTTGTCGCTTAACTGCTCCTCAGTGAAAGAAGCTTTTCCTACTGGCACGTGGATAATGTTGGTCTTGTCCAATCTGTACTCAATCTTACCAGCTTTGATGTCGTTGATAGCCTTGGTAACATCCATTGTAACAGTTCCAGCCTTCGGGTTTGGCATTAAGCCCTTCGGTCCAAGTACACGACCGAGACGTCCAACAACGCCCATCATGTCAGGTGTAGCAACGATCACATCAAAGTCTAACCAACCCTCGTTCTGGATCTTCGGAACTAACTCCTCGCCTCCAACGTAGTCAGCGCCTGCTGCCTGTGCCTCATCTAACTTTACGCCCTTTGCGAATACTAAAACTTTTACAGTCTTACCTGTTCCGTGCGGCAGTACAACTGCGCCACGGATCTGCTGCTCTGCATGACGTCCATCACAACCGGTCTTGATATGAAGCTCGATTGTCTCATCAAACTTCGCTGTAGCGTTCTTTTTTACTAAGCTGATTGCCTCAGCAACATCGTACTGATTCGCCTTGTCAAAAGACTTTACAGCGTCCTGATATTTCTTTCCTCTTTTCATGAATATAAACCTCCTGGTGGTAGTATCGGGAGAGGACCCTCCCACTATATCGTTCCATAAGAACACCGCCGGTGCTCTCTGATGCATTACACTCTCGTGTCTTACTGCTCTACGTTAACGCCCATACTTCTTGCAGTTCCTGCGATCATGCTCATAGCTGCCTCTAAGGATGCTGCGTTTAAGTCTGGCATCTTTAACTCTGCGATCTCCTGTAATTTTGCCTTGGAGAGAGTTGCAACCTTATCCTTGTTCGGTGTGGAAGAACCGGACTTGATGTTGCAAGCCTTCTTGATCAGTACCGGAGCAGGCGGAGTCTTTGTAACGAAGCTGAAGCTTCTGTCTGCGTATACAGTGATTACTACAGGGATGATTAAATCGCCCTGATCCGCTGTTCTGGCGTTGAACTGCTTTGTAAACTCAACAATGTTCACACCGTGCTGTCCAAGTGCAGGTCCGACTGGAGGAGCTGGTGTAGCCTTGCCAGCAGGAATCTGCAATTTGATATATCCTTCTACTTTCTTTGCCATTGGAATTGCCTCCTTAATTCATTCTTTCCTGATTAGGATTGCTCGCTTAATTTGCAAGCTTTACATCTGCGAAACTTATTTCTACCGGCGTTTCGCGGCCGAAAAGCTCAACATTGATGGTCACGCTCTGCTTGCCAGGATTCATCGCCTGAATCACGCCGATGGTATCTTTCCAGACTCCTCCGGTGACAACTACGGTGTCTCCCTCAGCAAAATCAACCTCAATGTTCTCTGTCTTGATCCCAAGCGGTCTCATTTCCATATCGGTAAGCGGTACCGGCTTCGATCCCGGACCAACAAATCCGGTAACACCACGGGTATTTCTGACAACGTACCAAGTGTCATCATTCATAACCATATTGATAAGCACGTATCCCGGAAACATCTTCTTTGATACGGATTTCTTTGCGCCGTTCTTCAGCTCAACGACCTCCTGCATCGGTACGCGGACCTCTAAGATCTGGTCTTCCAGATGCCGGTTCTCAATTGTCTTGTCAATGTTCGCTTTTACCTTATTCTCATATCCTGAGTAGGTATGAACTACATACCAGTGTGCCTCTGCCATAAATCACCTATGCCTCCATTAAAAACTTAAACCAACAAGGAAATCAACGCCATACTGAATCACAAAATCCAGAAGCGCGATCACAAGACCCATTACTACGGAAACAGCAACAACGGCTGCTGTCTGTCTTGCAAGTGATTTGTTGTCCGGCCAAATGATCTTTTTGAATTCAGCCGACAGGCCGCTAAAAAAGCTCTCTTTCTGAGCAGCTTTGTTCTCGGTTTCTCCCATTTTCTCACTCCTTTGCCCAAAAGCCTATTTGGTTTCCTTGTGTAATGTATGAGTCTTGCAGAATCTACAATACTTCTTGGTTTCCATTCTGTCTGGATGAGCTTTCTTGTCCTTTGTCGTGTTGTAATTACGATTCTTACACTCAGTACATGCCAATGTTATTTTCGTGCGCACAACTTCCACCTCCATTAAAATTCTTTGTGCTTTTCTTATGTCTTTCGTTCCCTGCGACCGGGCTTAGATCCCCTCAGGAAAGGAGTCCTAAAAAAAGGCATAAAAAAAAGACCTACTTCCATCGCTAGTCTAATATATCACAATCAATATGGAGCGTCAACCACTTTTTTAAACTCGTGCAACGAATTTATTTTAGCACTACATATAGTGTGCCGCAAGCCTTTTTTCTGATTTTACAAATCTATCGCGTAATTTTTATTTTTACTGTAAATATTTTATATCTGTTTACCGATAAAAATTATTAGAAGTATATCTATTGTACATTCAAAAATACAGTTTCATTATATATAAGTAGGAAGCAATATAAACGGATTTATATCCCTGCATATGCGAAGGCATATGATTTCATGGAAGAAAGGAGGGATTCCAATGGCAGTCATCGACAGTGCCTATCAGTATTACCTGAGCACTTATGCCGGTTCCGGCACGTCTCGCTACGACACGCACAAAAAAAGCCAGCTGCGCGCCGTATACAATAATATTGTCAAAGTTAATAAAGATTCCCCCCTTTACAAAATCAATTTTACCAGGGATACCGGCCGTTTTGCCATCGACATCAAGGAGCAGGCCCGCTCGATCGAGAATTTTATCGCGGCGCTTTCAAACAATGCTCCGGACGACAATGCGGAACACGCTTTTTCCCGGAAAATTGCGCAGTCTTCTGATGAGGACGCTGTGAGTGTGCAGTATATCGGCTCGAACATGGACGCGGACAACTCCAAGCAGTTCGATGTGACGGTAGAACGTCTCGCCACACCGCAGGTCAACCGCGGCATGTATCTTGCCCCGGGCGCAAGCGACTTTGTGCCAGGCAATTACAGTTTCGACCTGAACACCAACTTAAGTTCCTATGAATTCCAGTACACGATCAGCGGCAGGGACACCAACGAGACCGTGCAGCGCAAGATCATGCGGCTGATCAACAATGCCAATATCGGCTTAAACGCCACACTGGTCTCCAACGACCGCGGACAGAATGCGCTTTCCATCACGTCGCAGCAGACCGGTCTCAGTGATAACGAGCAGTACCTGTTTGAGATTATGCCGGCGCCGGACAGCGGTTCCATACGTGCCATGCGGACGCTTGGCATCAATGATATCACGGAAATGCCGGTCAATTCGCTCTTTTTGTTAAACGGTACCGAACATTCGTCGCTGTCCAACACATTTACCGTCAACAACGCTTTTGAACTGACGCTGAAAGCCCCCAGTGCTGGCGGTGAAACCGCAACGATCGGCTTCAAAGCGGATACGGATGCGATCGCAGACAATGTGCAGTCGCTGGTCAACGTCTACAACAACATGATCCAGCTCGGTCACAATTACCACGGCAGTCAGGAGTCCGGCAAGCTTCTCCACGATATGGAGAGCGTTGCAAAGTCCTATTTCAACGAGTTGGAATCCATCGGGCTGAATCTGCAGCAGGACGGATCGATCCATATTGACAAGAGCCTGTTGACCGACGCCGTTTCCGCACCGGACGCGCGTGAGAGTTTTCACACCCTGAACAATTTCAAAAACGGTCTTCAACGCAAAGCCACCCAGGCTTCCATCGACCCGATCAGCTATGTCAGCAAAGTCCTGATTGCCTACAAGAATCCGGGGCACAATTTTGCGGCGGCTTATCACTCTTCGGTGTATTCCGGTCTGATGCTTGATACCTATTGTTAAAGGAAATTGCCGCAATACGCGTAGGCCTCTTTGGGGTGATAAGTAATATTACAGAAATACCAGAGAACAAAAAAGTTCCAGAATAAACAGACGGCGGCAAATCTTTGAAGCAAAATTCACGTATTGCTTCCATGCCGTGGCTGGCATCCCATTCCGTATCTTGGCCACGTTTGGACACTCACGGAGTGTGTCCGACAAGCCGCAGACAATGAG
>ERZ857693.3521-NODE-3521-length-12803-cov-6.980860_pt1 | contig 12803 bp, 10 predicted proteins | sample MGYA00519765_ERZ857693 | MGnify/ENA primary metagenome ERZ857693 (study PRJEB31778, sample SAMEA3449354) | human gut metagenome | biome: human gut; feature: human-associated habitat; material: faeces | place: United Kingdom | collected 2010/2012 ... | reverse complement strand
CTGGTGCCCAGGCAGGCCTATACCATGGGCATCAAGACCATCATGCAGGCCCGCAAGGTGCTGGTGGTCGCCAACGGCCTGGCCAAGGCAAAGGCCGTCAAAGCAGTCGTGTCCGGCCCGGTCACGCCGGAATGCCCCGGCTCCATCCTGCAGCTGCATCCGGACTGCACGCTGGTGGCAGATGAAGAGGCCCTGAGCCTTCTGTGACCTGCCCGCTGCCGTGACAAGACAGCAGACCGTAAACGATCCGAGCAAGTTCGCCGTTCCGTCAAAGGAGCGGCGAACTTTTTTGTGCAGAGGGTGCCTGCAATGCGCAAAAGCGGCAAAAGGAAACCCGGCAGGTATGATCTCCGCTTTTGCATACAACTTGCTTTAGCTGTGTGCATTTCGTTTTGCACAAAAATAACCGCCCGCTTCAAAGTTTTCTTTGAAACGGACGGCATGAATGATGAACTTGATTTTGAAATTTTGAGTATCGGAATAGCAGTTCTCTCAAACGAAAATTTCTAAGATTGAACCCCTTCACAGAGTACGCAAGCAGGGCAGCTGTATATACAACTGCGCATTTTGCTTTGCAAAATGCTTGTTGGGAAACACCCAAACCCGTGAACTGCATCCACTGGATGCAGTCTGCGCGATTGCATCGCTAAAAGAAAGAACACCCCGGCATCTTTCCTTCGCGCGGAAGATACCGGGGTGTCCTCAAAAACCATCTTATGCCTTTTTCACGAGCAATGCCTGATAGGGCTGCAGCTCCACGTCCGCCAGCCAGACGGAAGCGCCCTCCGGGGTGTGATACTCGCCGCCCAGCGCGTCAAGGCTTGCACCGGCAGGGTATTCGGTAAAGTTGAACAGACCCACCAGCGTTTCCTCGCCGCGCTTGCGCACCAGTGCCAGCACGCCGGGGTTGTGGCTGTCCCATGTGGTCACCCACGCATCCGGGGCAAAGCAGGGGTCTGCCCGCATTTGGCGCAGCTGCTCCATGCCCTGCCACAGCTGGTTTTGCAGCGTGCCCTTCCGGGTGCGCTGCTTGGCATCCTCCCAGTTGAATTTGCTGCGATGCAAATTGCGGCTGTCTTCCACACGGTCGGGGTCGTTTTTGTAGTCCCAGCCATTGAGCTGTGCAATTTCATCGCCGCAGTTCAGCATGGGGAAGCCCTGCAAAAATGCCATGGCAGTGTGCAGCAGCAGGTCACGCTTCACCGCATAGTCCAGTGCGATCTTATCGTCCTTTTCCAGTGCCTGCTCCACGCCGCACAAGCTGGCAGTGGTGCCGCAGCTTCGGGCATCGCCAGTAGCGGGGTCGTAGTTGTACAGCTCGCCCTTTGCCCAGCTGCCGGGGAAATTGCCCTCATAGAAGTGGTACAGATATTCTTTATGCTTCTGGGGGTCGATGCCAAGACGGTTTTCCACCGCCTCGTCCAGACCCCAGCCGATGTCATCGTGGCAGCGCAGATAGTTCACGAACCAGCAGTTGTCCGGCAGGGCGTGGAGGGCATCCAGCTGGGCTTTCAGCAGCCGGGTGTCCCGGCTGGCAAGGGCACCCCACAGGTTGACCATGGTGGATACGTTGTAGAGCATGTGGCATTCCGGCTTTTCCGGGGTGCCGAAATAAGCTGCCAGCTCCTTGGGAGCCATGACCACCTCGCCCTTGAGGATGACCGCCGGGCAGACGCATTCCAGCACGATACGGAGCATCCGCACGATGGTGTGCACCTGCGGCAGATTGCGGCAGGTGGTGCCCAGCTGCTTCCAGATATAGGGTACCGCATCAATGCGGAACACTTCCACGCCCAGATTTGCCAGATGCAGGATGCTCTTGGTCATGTCTACGAACACTGCCGGGTTTGCATAATTCAGATCCCACTGATAATCGTGGAAGGTGGTCAGCACCCACTTGTGCATCTCCTCACACCAGGTGAAGTTGCCGGGGGCGGTGTTGGGGAACACCTGCGGCACAGTCTGCTCGTACTGGTCGGGGATGGTGCGGTCCTCGTAGAGGTGGTAATAGGCCTGAAACCACGGGTCGCCCGCCTTTGCCGCCATCGCCCAGCGGTGGGTGCTGGCGGTGTGGTTCATCACGAAATCCAGACACAGGCTGATGCCCGCCTTGCGCAGCTCCCGGGTCAGGTTTTCGAGGTCCTTGTTCGTGCCGAGGGCGGGATCTACGGTGTCGAAATCCTCCACCGCATAGCCGCCGTCGTTGTGGGGGTGGGGCATCTGCAGCAGGGGCATCAGGTGCAGATAGGTCAGCTTCTGCTCCTTCAGGTAGGGCAGCTTCTTTACCAGTTCTTTCAGATTTCCGGCAAAGAGGTCGGTGTACATGGTCATGCCGAACATATTGCCGCGCTTGTACCACTCCGGGTCGGCAGAGCGTGCCTTGTCCAGCGCTTTCAGCTCGGCGCTGCGGGCGTTGTAGGCTTCTGCCATCTCCCGCTCCAGAACTTCCAGCCCTTCCCGGTTGTGGTACAGTTCCATGAACAGCCATTCCAGCTCGTCCTTGTGCTTGGCAAACCGGGACTCAAATTCCTGCTTTACTGCCATGGTTCAGCCCTCCACTTCTGCAAGGGTGGGCATGGCGGGGATAGCGCCGTGGCGGCTGGTGGTAATGCTTGCCGCCTTGTTGGCAAAGGCCAGAATGCCTTCCAGCTTGTCCACCGTCAGGGTGTCCAGCTCCTCCTTGCAGAGCTTGGACAGGGCAGCCCCAAAGAAGGTATCGCCTGCGCCGTTGGTGTCGCCTACCTTGCAGGGCACGCCAGCCACATGGCCAGTTTTCTCCCCAAAGCGGTAGAATACGCCGTTTGCACCCAAGGTGACAAAAATCAGCCGGATGCCGTTCTGTGCCAGCTGTGCCGTGCCGCTTTCGCAGTCGGTGGTGCCGGTGAGCAGGGGCAGCTCCTCATCGGAAACTTTCAGAATATCCACCAGCGGCAGGGGTGCTTTCATCTGAGCAATGGCATCCTCTTTGTTCTTCCAGAGGTTGGCACGATAATTGGGGTCGTAGGTAATGGTAGCACCCATCTTTTTGGCGCGGGCGGCAGCATCCAGCGTGGCGGTGCGGGAGGGGTCAGCGATGAGGCTGACAGAGCCAAAGTGGACGATTTTCGCGGCTTTCAGAGCCTCGTCCGAAATGTCCTCTTTGCACAGCATCACGTCAGCGTTGGCGCTGCGGTAGAAGCTGAAATCCCGCTCACCGGTGGCATCCACCGAAACAACAGCCATGGTGGTGGGGTGGTCTGCATCCACCGCCATGCCGGAAACGTCCACCTTGTTCTCTGCCAGAACCTCTTTCAGGTAGCGGCCAAAGGCATCCGCACCTACCTTGCCGATAAAGGCGGTTTGTGCGCCCAGCCGGGCGGCTGCCACCGCCAGATTGGCCGGGGCACCGCCGGGGTTTGCGGCAAACTGAGGAATGCCGCGCGCATCCTTGCCGGTCTGGGTCAGGTCGATCAAAACTTCACCAATCGTTACAATGTCCATGATAATTCTCCTTATTCTTGATTTGAAACCCAACGATCACCGCTGGAACAGATAATGAATGTAAGCGGCTGCACGCTCCGGGTGCGGTGCATTCTGCACTACCCCAAGATAGACCTTGCCAGAAAAACCTGCCTGCCTGACAAACGGCGTGTCCGAAATATCCAGCACGGTCCCACCGGCGTTCAGACCCGACAGTGCATGGAAAGACGCATCCAGTGTCCGCAGATCGAGAAAATAATCATCTGCCAACAGTCGATCCCGTGCATATTCGTCCATCAGAACAACATCTAACCGCTGGGCACTGACTGCACCCAGCAGCTTCATCTCCGAAGCATATACATACTGCTCCTCTGCGCGTTCGCTTTCGCTGAGCAGCAAGCCGGACAGCAGATCGACCTGTTGCTTTTTGGTCAGACCCTGCGCCTCGGCAAAGCCGGTGGTAAGCTGTTCCGTCAGATCAGACCCGGCAGTGATATTTACCAGACCAAGGTAAAGCACATCCTCTTTTTTCGTCACATGGCGGTAGGCTGCATACCCGAGGATATAGACGACGATGAGCACGATCGCAATGGGCAGCTTGTAATATGCCCAGATGTGCTCCCACTTTTTGCGCCCATGGAGGGAGCGGAGCGTATCCCGGTCAGTTTTTGTCATGGTCGTATTCCTCGTGTACTGCATCAGGGTCTCCACCGATCAGATAGAGGATCCGAAGCATCAGAAAGGAGCAGAGCATGGCGCAGAAGCCCATGCCCAGCAGGAATGCAGGCGTGAACACAAACACTATGACGTACCCCATGATGCCATAGATCGCCGCCATCAGCAGGGTGCAAAACAGATACCGGACACCCACGAGAAACGCTGTTTTCAGGATGCCGAAGGTGGTGTTTTCAAACCGTGCCAGCAGAGGAAAGGCATACAGCAGAACGATGCCGTACAGAACTGCCGCACCAATAAGCACTGCAGTGAGCAGCGTCCAGAAAATGTTTTCGCTCCACATTCGGCGCAGCACAAAGCCATCCGCAGCCAGGAAACTGCCGACTGCCAGCAGGATAAGCCAGAGTTTTGTGGCAGGCTTAAAATTTTCCCGGAACGCCTTAAAAAACATCCGGGTCAGACCATCGTCCCGATCTTCCGCCATTTTGAGCGTGACGTAGAACAATGCGGTCGTAGAAGCCCCTATGGTAACGATGGGCAGGCTGCACACGAGCCATAAGATGTTCAGGTAAGCACTGTAAGTCAATTTCGTCAGCACAGCAAACAGCGGCTTGTCCGTATTGAACAGGTCACGCATGGGGGTTCTCCTTTCGCTCAATCTCCTGTGGATTCGCGCAGGATCAGGTTGGTTTCCGTATAGACGGTGCGATAGTTCAGCGATGGCTCTTCGATGCGGGTCATAAGCAGATTGGCAGCGGTGTAGCCCATGATCTGTCCATGGATATGGATCGAAGTCAGACGGGGGACAAAGTAGGAAGCCTCCTGACTGTCATCGAAGCCGCAGACCCAGATATCATCGGGAACCGAATACCCCAGCTCATCCAATGCCTTGACCAGATCCATGGCAACAAAGTCATTGGCGCAGACAAAGGCATCCGGCATCGTTTTGAACCGACGTATGGTTTCGTACAGGGATACCGGATAGTTCTGCTGTCCAGATGGCATCGCACAGGTGCTCAGGCCTTCTGTCAGACCAAAGTGCTCCACTGCATCCTTATAAGCCATATAACGCTCAAAGAAGGACTGACAGTGGTTTTTATCCCCCGCAAAGCTGATGCGTTTTTTGCCGCGCTGGACCATGTGGGTCACCGCATTCTGGATCTCAATGCGGTTTTCCATATAAAGGCGGTCAGCTTTAAGAGGAGGACGCATATCCATCACAGGGGTGTCTACAAACAGCAGCGGAACATCCAGATCGCACAGCATCTGTGCGTAGTCATAGTCGAATACTTCAAAGCAGATGATGCCGGCTGTGCGCTGGATGTTGAGAGAAGATGGAAGTTTTTTCTCTTTCAGCTCTATGGGAGAAATGCGATGAATGGTCATGCCGCTGTGCAGATGGTTGATTTCCGACTGGAAACGATCCAGCATCGTGGAGGAAAAGTGAGAGCTGCTCAGAAACTGGGTCGTCAGCATGGCGATCTCCCGCTTGTCACTCGGCAGAATGAAAGGCTCTGCTGCTTTTGCAGCGTCTTCCTGAAACAGCGGCAGATAGGCGAACTGCTTATAGCCCATTTCGGCGGCTTTGCGCAGGATCTTCTCCCGTGTGGCATCTGCCAGCACACCGGTGTTGTTGATGGCCTTTGAAACTGTGTTGCGGGAAAGCTGCAGTTCGTTTGCAATATCCTGAATGGTGACCTTGGTTGCCATAAGTCATCCTCTTTCTTTACAGTATAGAGGTGGATGTTCCTTCTTTTATAGATAAAGTCTGGTGACGGATCTTGTTCTTTATGACTCCAGTATAGTGCAAATGCACAAATTAGTCAAACGTAAAAATGCAAATCATCATTTTGCATATTTGCGCACTTTCGAATTTGTGCATCTGTACAAATCCACAGTATTTCTTGATATATACTATGAATTATCGTTGACATTCGCTTGCTTGCGTGGTATAAATGAATTACAGAGTTTTACATTTGCACAATCAAAGTAAAAAGCGCAAGATTCAAAGGTGCAAATGTAAAATGCAAATCAAGCGGCAAGCAAATCAAAAAGGAGGAGAATGATTCATGAAAGCAAAGACAGCCTCGTCGGAAACGGCTGTGCTGGCAGCAGAACGCAAGCTGCACAACACATGGGTCTACATCAAACGGCATTGGCAGCTTTACCTGTTGTTCCTGCTGCCTGCCGTGGTGCTGACGCTGGTGTTCAAGTACGCTCCCATGGGCGGTGTGCTGATCGCGTTCCAGAAGTACAATCCCTTCAAAGGTATCTGGGGCAGCGAGTGGGTAGGCTTCAAAAACTTTACCCGCTTCATGTCCTCGCCGGACTTCCAGCGCTATCTGATCAACACCCTGAAGCTGAGTGTCTACGGTCTGCTGTGGGGCTTCCCGATCCCCATCCTGCTGGCATTCCTGCTCAACCGGATCGAGAGCAAGAAGATCAAGCAGAAGGTGCAGCTGGTGCTGTATATGCCCAACTTCATCTCGGTCATCGTGCTGTGCGGCATCGTCCGGGTGCTGCTGAGTGTCACCGGTCCGGTGAACGGCCTGCTTCACACCAGCATCAACTTCATGACGCTGCCGGAAGCGTTCCGCCCCATCTACATCATCAGCGGCATCTGGCAGGGTGCCGGCTGGGCATCCATCATGTACACCGCATCTCTTTCTAACGCCAGCAAAGATCTGAAGGAAGCTGCGATGATCGACGGCGCAAACCTGATCCAGCAGATCATGACAGTGGAGTGGCCCGCCATTAAGGATATGGTCGTTATTCAGTTCATCCTGCAGGCAGGCAACATCATGAGCATCGGTTTTGAAAAGGCCTATGCCCTGCAAACTGACCTGAACCTGAACACTGCCGAGATCATTGCAACGTACGTTTATAAAAAGGGCCTGTTGGACGGCGATTACAGCTTCTCCACGGCAGTCGGTCTGTTCAACACCGTTGTCAACGTCATCCTGCTGATCGCAGTGAACAAGGTCGTTGCCAAAATGAACGATGGCAAGGGCTTGTAAGGAGGGGTTTACCATGGCAAAACAGAAAAAATCAAAAATGGCCCTCTACACCAGACAAGATAAGATCATCCTGTACTGCGGCTACGCACTTCTGGGCTTGTTCCTGCTGGCGATCATCGTTCCGATGATCTACATCGTCATCGCGTCCTTTATGGACCCGGTCACTCTGCAAAACAAGGGCATCTCCTTTGATTTCAGCAAGTGGAGTCTGGATGCTTACCAGCGTGTCGTTTCGGACAAGCAGATCTGGGTCGGCTTCAGGAACGCAGTACTTTACTCGATCATCTTCACCATCATCTCGGTCGCTGTGACGATGCTTGCCGCTTATCCCATGTCGCTGCCGGACTTCAAAGGCAAAAAGATCTTCAACACCTTGTTTGTGATCACGATGTTTTTCAGCGGCGGTCTGATCCCCACCTACCTGCTCATCAACAATCTGGGTCTGCTGGATTCCATGTGGGCGGTCATTCTGCCGGGAGCATTCAGCGTGTGGAACATGATCATTGCCCGTACCTATTATCAAGGCATCCCGCGTGAGCTGCGCGAAGCTGCGGATGTGGATGGAGCCAGCGAGATGCTTTACTTCTTCAAGATCCTGCTGCCCGTCTGTATGCCGGTGGTGGCAGTTCTGGCTCTGTGGCAGTTCGTGGCAATGTGGAACAGCTACTTTGACGCCATGATCTACCTGAACAGCGCATCGAAGCAGCCGCTGCAGCTGGTGCTGCGTTCCATCCTGATCCAGAGCCAGCCGGAATCCGGCATGATCGCAGATATCCAGAGCACTGCCGAACGTGCGAAGATGGCAGAACTGCTCAAATATGCAACCATTATTATTTCCAGTCTGCCGCTGCTGGTGATGTATCCCTTCTTCCAGAAGTATTTTGATGCCGGCATCATGGCTGGTTCCATTAAGGGCTGAGGATATTCCGGAATTTTATGAGCCGGTTCGCTCATCTGCTACACGAAGAAAGAAACATGAAAAAGGAGAAAATACCATGAAAAAGCTGATCTCTCGCCGCAACTTCCTCAAGGTCTGCGCTCTGGCGGGTTCTGCCGCTGCTCTGTCTGCCTGTGGCGGCGGCAAATCCACCGGCGGCAGCAATTCTGCTGCCGCAGCTGTGGACACGACCGGTGCCGTTACATTTCCGCTGTCCGAAAAGGTCACCTTTACCGGTATGACCAGCTTCCCTGTGGGCAGCGAACCCGAGCCGAACAACCGCACCATCTTCAAGCGTCTGGAAGAGCAGACCAATGTGCACATCGACTGGACCGCCATCCAGTCCGACCAGTGGAACGATAAGATCACCCTGAATATGTCCAACCCCAACACCCTGACGGATTTTGTTTTTACTGCTGATTTTACCGACAGCAATCTGCTGCGCTACGCAGATCAGGGTGTCATCCTCAATCTGGAAGACTACATTGACAACAATATGCCTTATCTCCAGAAGGTCTTTGAGCAGTACCCGGAGTACCGCACCATGTGCACCGACAGCGATGGCCACATCTGGGCACTGCCCTGGATCGAGCAGCTCGGCTCAGAAAAGACCGCCATCCAGACCATTGGCAACATGAGCTTCATCAATACCAAGTGGCTGAACTTCCTCGGTCTGTCGATGCCCACCACAGTGGACGAGTTTGAACAGGTGCTGATGGCATTCCGTGATAACGCCGCTTCTATCAAGGCAGAGTATGGCATTGACGGCGACATCATCCCCATGTCCTGCATCGTCAACAACGGCGATCAGGACCCCAGCATCCTCATCAATGGCTTTGGCGAAGGCTACGGCGATGCAGACAAAGACCGTCATATCGCTGTTACCAACGACCGGAAAGTCATCTGCGCCGCCACCCAGCAGGGCTACCGTGATGGTCTGGACTGGCTGCACAAGCTGTATGCCGAGAAGCTCATTGACCCGGAGTGCTTCACGCAGGAGTGGTCCACCTATGTTTCCAAGGGCAAGGCTGGCCGCTATGGTGTCTGCTTCAGCTGGGATGTTGCCAACATTGACAACCTGACCGACTGGGAGCCGCTGCCTGCCCTGACCGCCGATACCCGGAATATCACTCCGCAGAACGGCTCTTTCACCAGCGGCTTTGCCCGCGGCAAATGCGTTGTTACCGCAAAGGCGACGAATCCTGCACTGGTTTGCGCATGGCTGGATCAGATGTACGCACCCCTCCAGTCTCCGCAGAACAACTGGGGTACTTACGGCGATGCGGAAGGCTTTAACATTTTTGAAATGTCCACCAACGATAAGGGCGAGCCCATGCTGAAGCACGCTCCTCTGGGCGATGCTTCTCCCGTGGAAGTCCGTGAAGCGCAGTGTGTCAGTGGGCCTCTGGCGGTTCTGGATGATTACTATGGTGTATACGTTACCTGCCCGGACGATGCACAGTACCGTCTGGACTGGATCAAGGAGATCTACACCCCGGATATGAACAACGATTATGTCTATCCCAATGTCTTTATGAGCAACGAGGACACCGAGCAGGTCTCTAACCTGCAGGCAGATCTGCAGACCTACATGAATACGCAGAAGGCGAACTGGATCATGAACGGCACTACGGATGCAGAGTGGAACGACTATCTGAGCAAGCTGGAAGCCTACGGCCTGTCCGACTATCTGGGCATTATGCAGAAATATCTGGATGCTTACTACGCATAAGAATTCTTTCCTTTGGAGGATTCCATGAACGATTTGACTTTACAAAAAGCCCGTGCCTACGAGGCCGAGCACGGCGCTGCCATTACCCCGGCGGAACGCCCTGCTTACCACATGACTCCTTATGTGGGCTGGCTCAACGACCCCAACGGCTTCTCTTATTATAAAGGGAAGTATCACCAGTTCTATCAGTATAACCCCTACGATGTGCGGTGGGCGCCCATGCACTGGGGTCACGCGGTCAGCTCCGACCTGCTGCACTGGGAGTATCTGCCCTGTGCACTTGCCCCGGATTCCCCGGTGGATAACGGCCCCGGCTGCTTCTCCGGCTCTGCCACCGAGATGGATGACGGCAAGCAGCTGCTGATGTACACCAGCGTGATTGCAGAAAAGCAGCCCAATGGGGAGATGCGGGATATCCAGACCCAGAGCATTGCCATCGGTGACGGCCTCGACTACGAAAAGCCTGCCTGCAACCCGGTGCTGACCCAGAAAGACCTGCCGGAAGGCTTCAGCAGGTTCGACTTCCGGGACCCCAAGATCTGGCGTGAGGCCGACGGCACCTACTCCGCCGTCACTGTCTGCCGGGCCGAGGACGGCAGCGGCGCAGCGGCACTGTTCCAGAGCAAGGACGGCTTCGACTGGCACTTTGTCACGGTGCTGGAACGCTGCAACAATCAGTACGGCAAAATGTGGGAGTGCCCGGACTTCTTCCCGCTGGATGGCAAGCAGGTCCTGATGCTGGGCCCCATGGAGATGCTGCCCAAGGGCGAGTTCCACAACGGTCACAACGTGATTGCCTTCATCGGCAGCTACGACGAAGCCACCCACACCTTCACCAAGGAAAATGTGCAGCTGATGGACGGCGGCATCGACTTCTACGCCACCCAGACCACCCTTGCCCCGGATGGCCGCCGGATCATGACCGCATGGCTGCAGACCTGGTCGGACACCGAGGATAAACCCCAGGGCTGCAAGTGGTTCGGGCAGACCATCTGCCCGCGCGAGCTGCACATCAAGGACGGACGCATTATTCAGACCCCCGTGCGGGAGCTGGATGCCGTCCACGGTAAGCGCACCTTCCACGAAAATGTGACGGTGCAAAGCGAAACTTCTCTGGAAAGCATCAAGGGCCGTGTGGCCGACCTGACCGTCACGGTGCAGCCCGGCGAATACCGCTCCTTCACCCTGAAGCTGGCCGCCGATGCAGATCATCACACCAGCCTGACCTACGATCCCTATACTTCCGAGCTGACGCTGGATCGCAGCTATGCCGGTTCCCGTGCCGACATCGTGCACCGCCGTAGCTGCAAGGTGCGCAGCCAGAACGGTGCACTCAAGCTCCGCATCCTGCTGGATAAGAACAGCATCGAAGTTTTCGCCAACGATGGTGAGCAGACCATGACCGTATGGATCTACACCCCCCAGTCTGCCGACGGCATCACCTTTGCCGCCGATGGCAAAGCAACTGTTACGGCAGAACAGTTTGAGCTGAATCTGTAACCTGATATTCCCATCATTTCTCCTTCATTGAATACAGCCCCGCTTTGGCTTCTCCTTCGCCAAAGCGGGGCTGTGTTTTTGTATGGGTTCTATGCGTTCTGCCCCCGTTCCGGGGGCTTTTTTGTGTCCGGGAGGCAGCGTTTTCTGAAAACGCAGCCAAACTGCAAAAAAAGTTACAATTTTCTCATCAAAAAAGGCGGTTTCCCATTGACAGCCTTGTTATAATAGGAGTGTAAGATTTTTGAGCCAGCACTCTGCGGCTCTGATTGCTGAACGGCCCTTGCGGGCTTTTGGAAAAAGAAAGAGGCATACAGCATTATGACGAATATCGATATTTTCTCCGGCTTCCTTGGTGCCGGCAAGACGACCCTGATCAAGAAGCTCATCAAGGAATCCTTTGCGGGCCAGAAGGTGGTCCTGATCGAGAACGAGTTTGGTGAGATCGGCATCGACGGCGGCTTCCTGAAGGAGTCCGGCATCCAGATCAACGAGCTGAACGCAGGCTGCATCTGCTGCTCTCTGGTGGGCGATTTCCGTGCCGCTCTGCAGCAGGTGGTGGAGCAGTACCACCCCGACCGCATCGTCATTGAGCCCTCCGGTGTGGGCAAGCTGAGCGATGTCACCCGCGCTGTGGAGGGTGTGGCTGAGCATCTGGATGTGAAGCTGAACAGCTTTGTCACCGTGGCCGATGTCAACAAGGTCAAGATGTATATGAAGAACTTCGGTGAGTTCTACGACGACCAGATCAGCCACGCAAGCTGCATCATCCTGAGCCGCACCCAGACCGCCAGCGAGGAGAAGATCGCCGCTGCGGTTGCCATGCTGCGCGAGAAGAACCCCACCGCAACCATCGTGACCACCGCATGGGATTCCCTGACCGGTGAGCAGATCCTGAAGGCCATGTCCTCCAAGGACGATTTCAAGGCAGAGCTGATCGCCATGGCTGCCAAGGCCAATGAGAAGCACGCCGAGGAGGACGAGGAAGAAGAGCACGAGCATCATCACCATCATTACGATGAGAACGGTGTGTGCAGCTGCGGCCATCACCACCATGATCACGATGACGATGACGACGATGATGAGGACGAGCACGAGCATCACCACGACCACGAGGATGATGACCACGAGGACCACTGCTGCCACCACCATCACGACCACGACCATGAGGATGACGATGACCATGATGAGCATGAGCATCATCACCACGATGAGGACGGCCACTGCTGCTGCGGCCATCACCACCACCATCACCATGATCACGATGCCGATGAGGTGTTCACCAGCTGGGGTGTCGAGACGGCCAAGAAGTTCAGCAAGGCAGACATCGAGCATGCACTGACCGAGCTGGACGGCGGCAAGTACGGCATGATCCTGCGCTCCAAGGGCATCGTGGATGGCGGTGCCGACGGCTGGCTGGAGTTCGACTATGTGCCCGGCGAGTGGGAAGTGCGTGCCCGCGGCGCCGACGTGGGCGGCAAACTGG
>ERZ857693.3518-NODE-3518-length-12810-cov-11.757193_pt1 | contig 12810 bp, 10 predicted proteins | sample MGYA00519765_ERZ857693 | MGnify/ENA primary metagenome ERZ857693 (study PRJEB31778, sample SAMEA3449354) | human gut metagenome | biome: human gut; feature: human-associated habitat; material: faeces | place: United Kingdom | collected 2010/2012 ... | reverse complement strand
CATGGAAAGACACAAAATTTTATGAATTAGGCTTGATTTTTATTATCTAATTTTTTTGAGCATTTCCAATCCATGTGGACCGTACTCTGTAAACTCATACTGCATCCAGCAGGGCTTACGCCTTAGATCTAACTGGATGAGAGATTCTTTATACTAGAATCCAAAGCATGATTTCATTGTGTGTCCACATTTTTTCATATCTAGAATCAATGTGTCCTGCATTTCGACAAAGTGTGAAAAGTCAAGATGACAGGATTTAAAATCAGGTGCAGTCAATGTATCGTCAGTATGACAAATTAGAAAAGCAGAATATAAAAACGTTTCTCAGATCCACTTAATTCCAATACTTAACAATACGTTACAAGCAAGTACTGTAACCATTGTACCAATACTTAAATCAATACCAAGTGCAGTCGCAAAGAATGTGATCATCAATGACATCAAAATCGAAACTGCATCCATATCGATAGTTATCCCTAAAGGAAGAGTCAACGAAGTAATTTCTTCTGGAATGCCAATTTTTTTCAGTTGCACACTTTAATGAAATGGGAATCGTAGCACTACTTGAACAAGTACCAAACGCATTCAATCCTGCAGGTGCGATATCCTTAAAAATTTGAATTGGACTGTATTTTCCAAAAAATTTGACCATACCACCATAAATAATAAACGCACATAAATAGAACGTAATATACAATGCCAATAATACTTGTCCTAATTGAAGCATTGTATCCACACCATTTGAATACATAACTGTAGCGATACATGCGAATACTCCAAATGGAGTCACATACATGATCTTACTAATAATAAAAGTAGAAATTTGATAAATGGAATCACGCAAATTAATAAATGGATCCGCCTTTTCCTGAACAGCCAAACATGCAAGTCCAATAATTACCGCAAAAGCTAATACTTAATGTATATTTCCTGATTCGAAAGCTTCCACTGGATTTGGCGGAATAATATTCTGTAAAGTATCCAACAATCCATTAAATGTCACAGCCTCCACTTGTGTTTTTATCGTAACAATATGCACATTCTTACCCAAATGCAACATACGAGGCAAAACCAAACCTAAACCTGAAACTAAAGCCGTTGTACCCGTATACCATAATAAGGTATATAAACCTACCTTACCTGTTTTGGCAATATCCCCAATTCCAATGATCCCCATAACTAAACTTGTGAATACAAGTGGGGAAATCATCATTTTTAATGCCGATATATAAATAGTGGAAACCACACTCAATGCCCATATTTGCCCATTCCGGCATAATAATTCCAATAATAACACCGGCAATCAACCCAATAAAAATACCAAGCGTTATATTATATCCTTTCTTTTTTATACTCATTCTACAATAATGTAAATATTTTACCATATCATTACATAATTATAAAAATTTACATACGCTCTAAAAAAGACACTGCCTAAAACAGTGTCATTTGATTTTCTTCATCCAATCCCTCTAAAGCATTCATATCCGCTAACTTTTCAACTAATGTTTTTGAAAGCTGTGTACGCTTCAGTACATCTTCCTTAGATAGGAATGGTTTTTCTTCTCTTGCCTTTACAACAGACAAACCTACGTTTGAACCCAAACCATCAATACTTGTGAAAGGCGGAATAATCGCTTTTGGATCGTCTGGATCCACAATAAATTCAGTAGCCGCACTACGATTAATACTAATGTTTGAGAATCTAAATCCACGCAAAACCATCTCTAAAGCAAGTTCTAACGTATCATAAATAGCTAACTCTTTATCACTTGGCTTTTGTGTTTTATCCTCTTTCATATGTTTGATATCCGCCATTCTTTGGCGAATTGCAGCCTCACCCTGAATCATGGTCTGCACATCATAAGCATCACAACGTATACTAAAATACATACAATAATAATGTACTGGCATATGTACCTTAAACCACGCAATACGCACAGCCATCATAACATAGGCAACCGCATGGGCTTTAGGGAACATGTACTTAATTTTTGTACAAGAATCAATAAACCATTCTGGTACATTGTTCGCCTTCATTTCGGTAACCCACTCATCTTTTAAACCTTTACCCTTACGAACACTTTCCATGATCGTAAATGATAATTTTGGTTTAACACCATACCCCATCAAATCAACCATGATATCGTCACGACAACCAATAACTTCATTCAACTTACAAGTACCATTATCAATTAGATCTTTGGCGTTTCCCAACCAAACATCGGTACCATGAGACAAACCAGAAATTGTGACTAATTCCGCAAACGTTGTCGGCTTTGTAAGTTCAAGAATACCACGAACAAATGGTGTACCAAACTCAGGAATACCCGCGGCTCCTGTAACTTCATTATATTTTGTCGTATCGATTTTTAGTGATTCAGTTGTCGAGAATATAGCCATAGTTTCCTGATCATTCATAGGAATCTGACGAACATTCACCCCTGTTATTCTCTCCAACATTTTCATAGCTGTAGGATCGACATGACCTAAAATATCAAATTTTAAGATATTATCATGAATCTGATGGAAATCGAAGTGCGTTGTTTTCCAAGTCGCATTTGGATTGTTTGCAGGATATTGAACAGGCGTAAAATCATGCACATCCATATCCAATGGCACAACGACAATACCACCCGGATGCTGACCCGTTGTTCTTTTTACACCTTCACAACCCTTAGCCAAATCTACACGCTTTGCCTCATTAAAAGGCTCACACTCCATCTCTTCTTCATATCCTTTAACATAACCATACGCCGTCTTCTCCTGAACCGTACCTACAGTACCTGCTCTAAAGACGTGATCATCTCCAAATACTTCTTTTGTATAGGCATGGGCATTCGGTTGATATTCACCGGAAAAATTCAAATCGATATCGGGAACTTTATCCCCCTCAAAACCTAAGAATGTTTCAAACGGAATATCCTGACCATCTCCACGCATGATTTCACCACAAACCGGACACAGCTTATCCGGCAAATCAAAACCAGACTTAGCTTCATCCCCCTCTAAAAACTCATAGTGCTGACAATTTTTACATACATAGTGAGGTGTTAATGGGTTTACCTCAGTAATATTGGACATTGTCGCAACAAAACTAGATCCTACAGATCCACGCGAACCTACAAGATATCCATCATCATTACTCTTCTTAACTAGTAAGTGTGAAATATAATATACTACATAGTAACCATGACCAATAATACTATCTAACTCACGAGTTAAACGTTTCTCTACAATGTCTGGCAAATCATTTCCATACCATTGGTGAGCTGTTTCAAAACAAATATCACGCAACTTTTGGTCAGACCCCTCAATGTCAGGTGGATACAACTTATCTTTGATTGGAAAGATAGGCTCTGTTAATAACTTCAATTTATTTGTGTTTTCCACAACAACCTCATAAGCTACATCTTCACCCATCCATTCAAATGCCTTCAACATCTCATCCGTCGTCAACAAATGCTGATTTGGATTGCTCGTAGCTTTACGCGCTTGTTTATTATAAATATATAGAGGATGTCTAGCATTACCAATTGCCTTGGCATTAATATATACATCACGAAGACGTTTCTCATTAGGATTCACATAGTGTGCATCACTTGAAGCAATCACCATCTTACCCGCTTCTTTTGCAGTATCATAGATAAACTGCAAATACCACTTCAAATCATCCACATCTGTAATGCTTCCACGATCCAATAAATTCTTATAACACTCTAATGGCTGTAACTCAATGTAGTCATAATAGCCCATAGCTTCCAATAATTCTTTTTTACTTCGCGTATGCGCCAATTCAAAAATTTCACCATTCTGACAAGAAGAACCAATTAATAAGTTGCCGTTATCCCACTTCTTTGAGATTTCCTCCTTAATAATACGAGGCTGACCATTTTCTTTACCCATACTCACCAAATATTGTGTATGTGATAAAGTAATCAATTCAAACAATTCTTTTAAGCCATCCTTATTCTTTGCAAATACCGTCATATGATATGGACGATTTCTCTCATATGGTTTTTTCGAAGCGTATTTCTCACATCCACTTTCCATATCAACTAATGTATCTAAAGTAGCTTCATGTCCTAATTGATTCATCATATTATACATGACTTGTGAAAGTACATCCGCATCATAGTCGGCACGGTGCGCACCTTCACCATCATAACTCACACGATAATGACGACATACACTTCCTAGATTAAATCGCTTTTGATCATCCGGAAGCATCGCATACGATAGTGGCAATGTATCAATCACAGGATTTGTCAGTTCATCACGACCTGTTTTTCTGCAGGCTGCATTCATAAAGCCAACGTCAAATGTCGCATTATGTGCAACTAAAATAGAATCTCCAATAAATTCTAACAACTCATCTAAAGCATCTTCAATAGGTTTTGCACGATCTACATCATTTTGTGTAATATGCGTTAAATTTGAAATGTGGGCAGGAATTGTACGCTTTGGATTAATGAACCTCTGTAAACGTCCAACCTCTTCACGATTTTTGATCTTAACCCCACCAAATTCAATAATTTCATCACGCGTATTTGAAAGACCCGTTGTTTCTAAGTCAAACACGACAAATGTTGCATCTTCAAGTTTGCGATGATCATTATTATATACAATATGATATTTAGAATCTGCCACAAGCATTTCACAACCATACAACATTTTAAATTCACGATTCGGATCTTGTTTGACCAAAGCCTCAATCTTATGTTGTGCCATTGGAAAAGCCTGTACAACCTGGTGATCACACACACCGATAGAATCCATACCCCAGTCATAGGCAGTCTGAATAAATTCTTCGATTGCACAAACACCATCCATTTCTGAAAAATTAGAGTGAACATGCCATTCCGTTCTTTTTACTTTCGCATGATCTTCTCTTTTCTTTTCCTTTGAGATTTCTAATTTACGAACCATAAAAGAGTCGCACTTTGAGAATGAATCATAAACAACTTCACCCGTTAACACAACATGCATGCCTTTTTTTACCGCTTGAATCTCTTCAATAGGACATCTTGCCCCTTCAAAACGTTTGGCAACAATCGCATCATCATAATCACTGATATACAACATCTGCAAAGTTTTACCACTCTTCATAACACGATTATCAATATCGAAAATATGTCCTTCAATTTGAACATTTGAATAGCCCACTCGTAAATCTGCAATCTTATATGTTGTAGCTGATTCCTTCTTATAGCTGTTTGAAGAAGGATACTGCTTCTTAACTGGCTCTTGTTTAACAACTGGTGCACTCACTTGAACCTTTGCCGTTTCAATCTCTATATCATCTTCAACTTTTTTACACACAATTTCCTGCGTAATCCCTACATCCTCTAACTTTTCCATTAATGAAGGTAAAGCCAAATTTAAAGCAGCAAGACGAGACTCATCGCGTGTAGAAAAACAGATTGTATCATTTTCCAAATAAGGATGTAGAAAGCGAAAATCCTTCACATCACTATATTTTTCCACAAAATAATTTACATAACGATCCAGTTCATCCATTTCAATAACGCTATTCTTTGTGTGCATATGCAACTTTACATGAGTATGCAAAGAAAGCTGAAGCTTAGTAATGATCTGTTCATAAATTTCCAAAGGAATTACATTCTCAAATTCAATGTAAAAATCAACCATTTTATGCGCTGTATGAAATACAGGATTCTCATAAAAAGTCGCATTTTTAAAATACGCATATAATTCCGGATCTAGTAATTTCTCAAATACTTCCATTTTATTTTGCCATCTTTTCAAAAGCATCCTTAGCTGCTTTTTGTTCCGCCTTTTTCTTTGTGCTGCTCGTTCCCTGACCTAATAAAATATCATCTAAATACACACCCATTGTGAAGGTTGGTGCATTACTTGGACCTTTTTCTTCTAACAATTTATATTGAATTGTCTTTCTAGAATCTGCCTGAATCACCTCTTGTAAATGTGTTTTATAGTCTGTAACAGCCTCACTCTTTTCTTGTTTAAATACTGGCTTCATATATTTTGTCAAAATCTCGTCACAAACGGCATATCCCTGATCAATATAAATAGCTCCGATGCAAGCTTCAAATTGATCGGCCAAAATACTTTCTCTATGGCGTCCACCCGTTTTTTCTTCACCAACACCTAGACGCAAGAATTCATACCATCCTAATTGTCTATTCAATACGGCTAATGTAGATTCACACACTGTCTGTGCACGAAGTGTTGTCATTTGTCCTTCACGCATTTTGGGTTCCATCAAAAATAATTGTGTAGCACTCCAAATTTGTAAAACAGAATCTCCCATAAATTCTAAGCGCTCATTGTCTCCCATTTCACGATGATGTTCATTGGCATACGAAGAGTGTGTACAAGCTTCTAGATAAATATCTTCATCTTTATATTGATATCCATTTGCCTTTAACCAATCAATAAACTTTTCCATTTTATTCTTCTCCTTTTTTAAGATCTTCTAATACACAAGCAGGAACAAATCCCGAAATGTCCTGACCATATTTAAATAGTTCTCTTACGTTTGAACTTGAGTACAAACTATATTCAGGACGAGTAAATAAACATACTGTCTCAATGTCCTCATTCAATCTTGCGTTCATAAACGCCATGTTTTGCTCGTATGTACAATCCACACCATTACGAATTCCACGTACCAGCACAGTCGCATTCACACTTTTGCATGCCTCGACAACTAATCCCGACTGAATCTTGCATGTTACGTTTGACAAGTGCTTCGTTGATTCATTCAACCATTTTAATCTTTTTTCCTCTGTAAACTCATTATTTTTATCTGAGTTTGGCGAAATAAAGACCACTAACTGATCAAACAACTTACTAGCTCTTTCAATAATATCTAAATGACCATAAGTAACTGGGTCAAATGTTCCGCAAAATGCTGCTATTTTCATTCTTAATTCTCCTCTTTTTGATAATAAGAAATACGCGTAATACCATATGTCTTCTCTTTATATTTTATGAATGAAGCTATTTTTTCTGGCCACACCTCTTCTTGCAGGCTTTCCACTACAATAACTCCATCTGATTTTACAATATCCAAATCCTCTAATTTTTGAATCAACTTTTCATTTTCCTGTTTCGCATACGGAGGATCAATATAAACTACATCATACTTTAAAGTCAAACGCTCCAATACACTAAAAATATTTCCACAAATAATTTTGGTCTCTTTTTCTGCCTTTAAACTCTTTACATTCTCCTTAATGACAGAAATGGCCCCTTTATTATTGTCCACCAAAGTCGCATGATCCATTCCGCGACTCACAGCTTCTAAGCCCATATTTCCAGTTCCACTGTAACAATCTAAAAAGTTACCACCATCAAACATGTTCCCCAAACTTGAGAAGATGGCCCCTTTAATTTTATCTTGTGTTGGTCTAGTCGTATCATTTTTAGGACTTTTTAATGATCTAGACCCATATTTTCCCGCTACAATTCTCATGATAATCGATCCATCTCCCTTCTTCGGATTGCACAAATGCAGTTTTGTGCCAATCCCATTGTCAACATAATTGAAATCAAGCTTGTACCTCCACTACTTATAAATAGTAGGGGTACTCCGGTAAAAGGAATCAGGCTAGCCACACCACCAGCATTCAAAAAGAAGTGCATAAATAGATAAACGCCTGCGCCACCCAATATTATTTTGTACATATCCTCACTTGTTTTAAAGGCATAATAAAATAAGCGAAATTCAATAATTCCATACAGAATAACCAATCCAAACAAACCAAAGATACCTGTTTCTTCAATCAATACAGCTAAAATATAGTCATTGTCAGCCTGTGTTAAATAACCATATTTACGTGCCGAGTTTCCAATGCCTTTTCCAACAATATTCGAGCTTGCGATTCCATACAAAGAATTGGCTGGTTGATATCCATCCCCATAAACATCGTTATATGGATTTTTGAAGTTTTCAACACGCACCGCAATATGTGCAAAGGGCGTATGTTTTAAGATTTCATTTCCTATATTTGTAAATCCAAACAAAACAACGCCAGAAATAATTCCTCCATAAATAAGTACTTTTAATACGCGTTGTGTATGTTGTAAAACAGGATATTTTGGAATCATGATACAAGATATAAAGATAAATCCAATGATAACAGCGGTTCCTGTATCTTTTTGAAAAAGCACAATGATACATATACAAATAAATGCGGCCCACGCCCTTTTAAAGAGTCTACCCTTTTCCTTTAACATAATTGATTTCTTTTTTGCGCGATACAAGCATGTCGCACAAATAATCAGCAATAATGGTTTTGCGAATTCACTTGGCTGCAAAGATATACCGGCAACCTGAATCCAGGCATGGCTTCCTCCAATTTCTGGAAACGCAAATGGAAGTACCATTATGAACAAACAAAGTGGAACAATAAACCATTCTGCTTTTGAATACCATCGAAAGCGAAACAAACGATTCATAAACCACATGGCAATATATCCACATACGCAAAATACACTTTGTTTAACAATTACTTTTGGGACAATGTTAGGAGCATATGTCGTTTTTCCTACATTGGTTGATACAATCGTAAATGTTCCAATCAACAAAAGAAGCGACACCGCCCAATTAATATACTTATCACACTTTGAATCCAATGCGAAAAATGATAATTTTCCCTTCTTTTTTTGTTCGGACATGTAAATCCCCCCATCATAAATTCTATTTTAGCATATTTTCAAAAATCATTTGTCAATAATTCGAAAATGCTATAGAATGTTTGCGAGGATGATTACTATGAAAATAACAAGCAAAGATATTATATTGGATACAGACGAAAGAATTCGTATGCAAAGTGAACCTGTTCAATTGCCTTTATCAAATGAGGACAGAGAACTTTTACAGGCCATGTTAGATTATGTGCGTAATTCACAAGATGATGAAATTGCCGAAGCCGAAGGTTTACAGCCGGCCGTTGGTATTGCAGCTGTACAAGTTGGTGTTTTAAAACAAATGATTGCTGTTGTGATTCCTTATGAAGATGGTGTAGATGAAGTTGCACTAGTCAATCCTAAAATCATTTCCGAATCCGTACAAAACGCATATTTAGATAATGGAGAAGGTTGTTTATCCGTAAAAGGCGAACATCCAGGACATGTTTTCCGTCATGCAAGAATTAAAGTTCGTGGTTATGATTTGATTCAAGATAAAGATGTAACAATTTCAGCGGAAGGATATTTCGCAATTTGCCTTCAACACGAAATCGATCACTTATCAGGTACTCTTTTCTACGATCATATTGATGCCAATAATCCATGGAAAAGTGATGATGAGGCAGAAGTCATTTAAGCTTCTGCTTTTTTAAATCGCGTAGCTTTGCTATAATAACAATAGAGTCATTAAATTATAGAAAGAGGTCGAATATGCCAAAAACACAACAACAAGCGTTTGGGCATGCATCGAACAAAAAACCATATCATGCAAAAAATCACGTTGAAAAAGGTGATACTTTGATTTACGCCTTAGGGGGATTAGGCGAAGTCGGTAAAAATATGTATTGCTACGAACACGAAAATGAAATCTGTATCGTAGATTGTGGCGTTTTGTTTCCAGGTGATGAACTATTAGGAGTTGACTATGTAATTCCTGATTATCATCATTTGATTCGCATGAACAAAAAAAGAAAGTTTTTAGTAATTACCCATGGTCACGAGGATCATATTGGAGGAATTCCATTCTTACTAAAACAAGTCCAAATTGATGCTATCTATGCACCTCGTTTTGCGAAGGCTTTGATTCTTAAAAAGTTAAGTGAACATAAAGGACTAGAAAAAACAAAAATTATAGAAATTGATGAAAACTCAAGTATCTCAACAAAATACTTTAAAGTTGGTTTCTTCAATACCATCCACTCTATCCCCGATTCTTTAGGTGTACATATCACATGTCCTAATGGATCTATTGTCCACACAGGTGACTTCAAATTTGACTTAACTCCTGTTGGAACAAATGCAGACTATCAGAAAATGGCATTTATCGGTGTCACAAAACCAGACTTATTGATGTCAGATTCTACAAACTCTGGAGTTGAAGACTTCTCTATTTCAGAAAGAAAAGTTGCCAATGAAATCCAGGACATTATGCGTAAGACAAAACAGCGTTTAATTGTTGCGACATTCGCATCCAACGTACATCGTGTTGCTCAAATCATTGAAGCTGCTACTAAATTTGGTAGAAAAGTAATCGTATTTGGTCGTAGTATGGAAAATGTTGTCGATATTGGACGAAAGATGGGAACAATCAAAGTTAAAAATTCAGACTTCTTAAGTCCTGAAGAATTAGCTTATACACCAGATGATAAAGTTTGTATTATTTGTACAGGAAGTCAGGGTGAACCTTTGGCTGCCCTATCAAGGATTGCGAATGGTACACACCGCTTTATTCACTTAAAACCTGGAGATACAATCGTATTCTCAAGTAATCCAATTCCAGGAAACCAATCCAGTGTCAATCGTGTTATTGATAATTTATTTAGATCGGGTGCTACAGTATTGACAAAATCCATCTTAAATAACTTGCATACAACGGGACATGCTTCTAAAGAAGAACAAAAACTAATGTTACAGTTAGTTCGTCCAACCTATTTTATGCCAATTCATGGTGAATATAAGATGTTGATGCAACACCGTCAAACCGCAATGGAAACAGGTATTCCTAAAGAGAATATCTTTGTATGCGCAAATGGAGATATTTTAATTTTAAGAGATCACAAAGTACTACAAAGTGACTGGCGATACCAAGGTGACGATATTTATGTCGATGGAAATGATATTTCCGGATTATCCACTGCTGTTTTAAAAGATCGTCGAATCTTAGCCGATAATGGATTAGTTGCTGTTATCTTAGCTATCGATTCAAAAGAAAACAAAATCTTAATGCGACCAGTCATCGTATCACGTGGATTTGTCTTCATAAAAGATTCACAGGGATTGATCAAAGAAGCTGAATATATTGTGAATAATTCTCTTCAAGAAAAGATGAAAGAGAAAACCACTTTCTCTGAAATCAAAAACTGTGTACGCTCTACATTAGAACCATTCTTATACAAGAAGACACATCGGAACCCAATTGTAATTCCAGTTATCTTGAATTCAAAACAAACAATGGAAGAACTTCAAAAGAATCGTAAGAACAATTTCCATGCAAGAAAACCAAGAGCAACAAAGGCATCCTAGTGATGTCTTTTCTATTTTATGATAAAATAGTTTCATGACAAAGTTACAGAAACAAATGTTTATCATCATTGCCATATTATTTGCGATCGTATTAAGTATGCTAGGATCTTTGAAAATCGCAAAAAATGTTGAGCCCGAACAATTGAGTGTACAATATAAAACATTGAAAGATGAAAAGATTCCATCCTCAATGAATGATGTATCCATTGTTTATTTTACGGATGTGCAATATGGTAAATTTGAAAATAAAAAAAGAGCCGACAAACTCTTTAATAAAATTGAACATTTAGATCCAGACATTCTGATTTTTGGTGGCGATCTATTTGATGAAACCTGTCAAATGAATCAAGAAGACATGGATTATATCACCAATAAATTATCTAAGATGCATGCTCCACTAGGTAAGTTTTGTGTCTTAGGCGAAAAGGATGATGCAAACAACGACGTAGTTCGTTCCATTTTAAATCAGGCACAATTTGAAATATTAGAAAATGAAACAATTCTTCTTACAAACAAAAAAGAGGAAGGCATTACATTAAGTGCATTATCAAATATTCCAGATCCAAGTAAAATTTCAACGTCAGACAAACAATACAATCTGCTCATTACTCACATGCCAGATACACTGACTAATGAAGAATTATCCACAAAATCAATATCCCTTGCATTATGTGGACACTCTCATGGCAATCAAATCACATTCCCTATTTTTGGTGGATATAAATCGATAGATGGGGCAAAATCATTGAATCGTTCCCACGCAAAACGTCTTGCCTTTCCATACATCATTTCATCCGGTGTAGGATGCACACACGTAAATCTTCGTTTTATGGCAAAACCAGAAATCTATTATTTCATGCTACAAAGTAAATAAGAGGCTTTTTAAATCAGCCTCTTATTCTTTTTTCTTTAGACATTGAATTAGAAGTTCATTGTTCTTTTTGATTTCATCTTTAATAGAAGCTAGTTCTAACAAGATGAATACTAAGATTATTATGATAAAGATAGTTAGAAACATGCATGTCACCCTCTTTTCTATTCGAATATCTCTACTTAAATTTTATCATAATAATACTACTACGGATTTTTATCTTCTTTTTTCTATTAATAATAAGTATGGACAATGATCCAACAACAAGTTTTGTACTTTCTGTACCTGAATCGATGTTTGTGTTTTTAAAAACTCTTCCATACATTTAGCTTCTTCCTGTCCCGATTCATGTGGATACATCACAAGTGCCATTCTTCCTTTTACTTTTAAAAGTTTTAGAGCTTGTCTAACTGCACTTACACTTGAAGAAGATTGGGTTGTGATGTCACGATCACCTTGAGGAAAATACCCAAAATTAAATATGATCGCATCCACTTCTTCATAAATATATTCTTCCATATGTTCATGTCCAACATTATAGAAACAAGTTCTTTGATCATCCAATCGTTCTTTTGTACTTTCAAAAACATCCCTTTGAATTTCAAAGCCATATACTTTATGCACATTCTGCGACAAAAAGAAATCTGTATCTTTTCCCTGTCCTAATGTCGCATCCACACATATTGATGTTAGCATATAAATAGGACTAGTCAAAAAGAGAAAATTTACACCAGTGG
>ERZ857693.3514-NODE-3514-length-12832-cov-2.222118_pt1 | contig 12832 bp, 11 predicted proteins | sample MGYA00519765_ERZ857693 | MGnify/ENA primary metagenome ERZ857693 (study PRJEB31778, sample SAMEA3449354) | human gut metagenome | biome: human gut; feature: human-associated habitat; material: faeces | place: United Kingdom | collected 2010/2012 ... | reverse complement strand
GTGAGGTTTATGTGGCACCGGGTTCCCGGTTTGACCGTGAAGCGGGAAGCGGCGATGACCGTTATTATCATCTGGTGCTTCTGGCAGAAAACAATCAGGGTTACAGTAACCTGATGAAAATCGTATCAAAGGGATTTGTGGAAGGATTTTATTATAAACCACGAGTGGATCTTTCGCTTCTTGAGAAATATCATGAAGGAATCATTGCATTAAGTGCGTGCCTTGCCGGCGAAGTGGCGAGATTTCTCACAAGAGGGATGTATGAAGATGCCAAAAAAGCTGCTCTTCGTTATCAGGATATTTTCGGGAAAGGAAACTTCTTTCTGGAACTGCAGGATCATGGTATTCCGGAACAGCAGAATGTCAATCAGCAGCTTCTGAAAATGCATCGTGAGACAGGAATAGAACTTGTTGCGACCAATGATGTGCATTATACGCTTGCAGAGGATGCACAGCCGCATGATGTACTGCTTTGTCTTCAGACAGGTAAGAAACTGGCAGATGAAGACCGTATGCGTTATGAGGGCGGTCAGTATTATGTGAAATCTCCCGAAGAAATGGAACGTCTATTTCCATATGCGCCGGAGGCGCTTGAGAATACACACAAGATCGCACAGAGATGTCATGTGGAAATTGAATTCGGTGTGACAAAGCTTCCGAAATTCGATGTCCCGGAAGGTTACACTTCATGGGAATATCTGAATGAGCTTTGTTTCAGAGGATTGGAGGAGCGTTACCAGCCAGTCACTGAAGAACTGAAAGAGCGGTTAAATTATGAATTGTCCACGATCAGGAATATGGGCTATGTCGATTACTTCCTGATTGTATGGGACTTTATTAAATATGCGCGCGACCATGACATTATGGTAGGACCGGGACGAGGCTCCGCTGCAGGAAGTCTGGTTGCCTATACACTTGGGATCACACAGCTTGATCCGATTCGATATGATCTTCTGTTTGAGCGTTTCCTGAATCCGGAGCGAGTATCCATGCCGGATATCGACGTTGACTTCTGTTTTGAACGAAGACAGGAAGTTATCGATTATGTAAGACGTAAATACGGGGATGACTGTGTCGTACAGATCGTTACATTTGGTACACTGGCGGCCCGTGGTGTTATCCGTGATGTCGGTCGTGTTATGGATCTTCCATATGCACAGGTGGATACTATTGCAAAAATGATTCCGCAGGAGCTGAATATCACGATTGACAAAGCGCTGCAGATGAACCCTGAACTCAAAAAAGTCTATGAGGATCAGAAAGAGATTCATGATCTGATCGATACGGCGAAGCGTCTTGAAGGACTGCCCAGGCATACATCCATGCATGCGGCAGGTGTCGTGATCAGTCAGAAGAATGTTTCAGAGTATGTGCCGCTTTCCAGAGCATCGGATGGTTCGATCGTTACCCAGTTTACAATGACAACTCTGGAAGAACTGGGACTTCTGAAAATGGACTTTTTGGGACTTCGTACACTGACAGTTATCCAGAATGCGGTACATCTGGTAGAACAGGATACCGGTGTGAAGCTGGATATGCAGCATATTGATTATAACGATAAAAAAGTACTGGATTCTCTCGGAACCGGCCGTTCTGACGGTGTGTTCCAGCTGGAAAGTGCGGGAATGAAGAACTTCATGAAGGAACTGAAACCACAGAGCCTGGAAGATGTGATCGCGGGAATTTCCCTGTATCGTCCGGGGCCGATGGATTTTATCCCTCAGTATATTAAAGGAAAAGAACATCCGGAGCTGATCACCTATGACTGCCCACAGCTAGAGCCAATCCTGTCGCCAACTTATGGCTGTATCGTCTATCAGGAGCAGGTTATGCAGATCGTGCGTGATCTGGCAGGATATACCCTTGGACGAAGCGACCTTGTGCGCCGCGCCATGTCCAAGAAGAAAGCCGATGTCATGGCAAAGGAACGCCAGAATTTTGTGTACGGAAATCCGGAGGAAGGTGTACCAGGCTGTATTGCAAATGGTATTGACGAGAAGACTGCCAATAAGATTTATGATGAAATGACAGATTTTGCCAAGTATGCGTTTAACAAATCCCATGCGGCAGCATATGCGGTCGTTTCTTACCAGACAGCATGGCTCAAATATTATTATCCAGTAGAGTATATGGCAGCTCTTATGACCTCAGTCATTGATAATCCAGGAAAGGTAGCCGAGTACATTTACAGTTGCCGCCAGATGGGGATCAAGATTCTGCCGCCGGACATTAACCATGGTTACAGTAGCTTTTCTGTAGATAACGGAAGTATCCGGTACGGACTGGCAGCAATCAAGAGCATCGGCAGACCAGTCATCAAAGAAATTGTTGCAGAGCGGAAAGCAAACGGAGAGTTTAAGAATCTGAAAGATTTCATTGAGCGGATGTCAGGAAAAGATATCAATAAGAGAACGATTGAGAACTTTATCAAATCCGGTGCATTTGACGAACTTGGAGGAACAAGAAAGCAATTCATGGTCATCTATGTACAGATTCTCGACCAGGTGAACCGGGAGAAGAAAAATTCCATGACAGGTCAGATGTCTCTTTTTGACATTGTAGGAGAAGAACAGAAATCCGAGTTCGATATTCCACTGCCAAATGTAGGTGAATACGAGAAGTCTACGAAACTTGCTTTCGAAAAAGAAGTGCTTGGAATCTACTTAAGCGGACATCCGATGGAAGAGTACGAGGAGCAGTGGAGAAAAGGCATTTCCAAAACGACACAGGATTTCCAGTTTGATGAGGAATTGGGATTTTCAAGAGTCAGTGATGGCGCAGCAGAGATCATTGGTGGAATCATTGCGAGCAAGACAATCAAATACACGAAGAATAATAAGACTATGTGTTTCCTGACGATCGAAGATATTATGGGATCAGTAGAAGTCGTTGTATTCCCAAGAGATTATGAGCGCTATCATCAATATCTGGAAGAGGAAAATGTTGTCTTTGTTAAGGGACGGGTGTCAGAAGAGGATGAAGCCTCCAGCAAACTGATCTGTGAGAAAGTCATTCCATTTGGACAGAAGAAACAGGAACTCTGGATCCAGTATCCGGATAAAGAAACATTTCTTCAGGGAGAGAAGATGCTATATGATATGCTTGCATCTTCCGATGGAAATGATGAAGTTATAGTATATTGTAAGGCAGAGCGGGCGGTAAAACGCCTTCCATCTAACCGAAATGTGAATATAGAACCTGGATTACTAAGCAGGCTTATGAATTATTTTGGTGAATCTTGCGTAAAAGAGGTGGAAAAACCATTGAAAAACTAAGGCAATTCATATACAATGTAGCGTGAAGAGTTAAATAAATAACGAAATAAATATGTTGCTGATCAAAGAGGTGAAAAGCAACTCTACGATGGAGGAGAAGAATCATGGCAGAAAGAATCATTCGTACAATAGGTGTATTGACAAGTGGAGGAGATGCTCCGGGAATGAACGCGGCAATTCGTGCTGTTGTCAGAACTGCACTTGGAAAAGGTGTGAAAGTACGAGGCATCAGAAAAGGTTATAAGGGACTTCTCAATGAGGAAATCATCGATCTGGACGCAGGAGATGTATCAGACATTATTCAGCGTGGAGGTACAATTCTTCAGACGGCCCGTTGTAAAGAGATGATTACAGAAGAAGGTCAGCAGAAAGCAGCAGCTATTTGTAAAAAGTATGGAATTGACGGTCTGGTAGTAATTGGAGGAGACGGATCTTTCCGTGGAGCGCAGAAACTTGCATATCTTGGAGTGAATACGATTGGAGTTCCGGGAACCATCGATCTTGATATTGATTGTACAGAGTATACGATCGGATTTGACACAGCGGTAAATACAGCTATGGAGGCAATTGATAAAGTCCGTGATACATCTACTTCACACAGCAGATGTTCTATTATTGAAGTTATGGGACGTGATGCAGGATACCTGGCTCTGTGGTGCGGTATTGCAAATGGAGCTGAACGTATTCTCCTTCCTGAGGAAGAAGGATATGATATTGAGGATATTATCGATGATATAAAAGAGTCTAAAAAAAGAGGTAAGAAGAACTACATTATCATCAATGCAGAAGGTGTTGGTGATTCTGTGAATCTTGCAAAGACAATCGAAGAAAGAACAGGTATGGAGACAAGAGCAACTATCCTTGGACATATGCAGCGTGGTGGAAGCCCGACATGTAAAGACCGTGTATATGCATCTATCATGGGATCCATGGCAGTAGATCTTCTCTTAGAAGGAAAGACAAACCGTATCGTAGGTTACAGACACGGTGAATATGTAGATTTTGATATTGAGGAAGCACTTGGAATGCAGAAAGGAATCCCTGCATATCAGTACGAGATTTCCAAGAAGCTTTCTCTGTAAAGCCGGCAGGAATAGAAGTGATGATGTCCGCCGGACTTCGAGAATGAGGAAAGATAAAGATTTATGACGAAAAATGTATTAGTTACAATATCCGGACTTCATTATGATGACAGCGTGATGATGGTGCAGGAGGAGAATAGTAATGAGGCCAACTCCATAGAGGTGACAACTCCTGCCACCTATTATCTGAAAAATGGGAAACATTACATAGTTTATGATGAGGTCGTAGAGGGAATTCCGGGGACGATCAAGAATCGGATCAAAATTGATGAAGGAAAGCTTTTAGATATTACAAAAAGCGGAATTACTAATTCGCATATGGTATTTGAGACCGATAAGATTAATGTGACTCCATATCAGACTCCATACGGAGATCTGCTTCTTGGCACATATACGAAAGGTATGGATATACAGATTGAAGAGGAGCGCATCGAACTTCAGGTCAGATATTCTCTGGATATTAATGGAGACAAGGCCGCAGACTGCGATATCCGCATTCTGATAGAAGCGAATGAATAAGAAGGATAAAAAATGAGTATAAAAAAGGGGCTGTGAAAAACAGCCTCTTTTTTTGGATTTTATTCTTTATGCTTTATTTTTTATCTTTTTTAAATCTGGCAAAAAATCCTTTTTTCTTCTCTGGTGTCTCCAGTGCACCACGCACGCCCTTAACGCCGGTAATGTAGATACCGCTTACTGTTGCTTTTACTTCTTTTTTAACAGGAATGAGCGGATAAATCTGAGCATCACACATCAGTGTCGTAATTCTCGGTCCGACTTTCGCCTTGACAACCGGAACTTTAGAACGGCGGAGATACTTTGGAGTATTGTCGATGACAATCTGTGGAAGACCAGAATCTTTTAACTTCATCTTGCCCTTATCGATGATCAGCATAGATACTGTCTGTGCAACAGCATCTAACTGCTCCTGCTGTTCAGCCTGTTTTTTTTCAGCTTTCTTACCCAGGAAATACAGCACAACACAAGCGATTATCAGTACGACTAAAATTACCAGTAAAACAATCGATAATGTACTCACGAGTAACCCTCCTATATTTATCTAATGTCATTTACACAAATCACATTGTATCATTCTTTAACTGGAAGTGCAAGGAAAAACGTCAGTTACTGCGCGTGCAATTATGAAATATATGTGAAAAGTATTTGCAACATTTGGGAAATGTGTTATAACTAGAAGTAGCGTTTTTCCGAGCGTGAAAAGTAATTTTAAATTATAAAACGAAGTTTTAAAGGGGTAAGAAGATGAAGAAGAGATTAGCAGCACTTTTCTGTGCAACACTTGCAGCTTCCATGATTCTTGTAGGATGTCAGGCAAGTAAAGGATTAGAGACAGACAATCTGAAGATCACACAGTATAAAGGCGTAGAAGTAAGCGCAGCAGATAAACCGGAAAAAGTGACAGATGACGATGTAGAACAGTATATTCAGTCTCAGCTTACAAGCTCTGCAACGACAACAGAAGTGACAGACCGCGCAGCACAGAAGGGAGATACTGTAGATATCGCATTTGTAGGAACCATTGACGGAGAAGCATTTGACGGAGGCTCTTCTGATAGCTATTCACTGGAACTGGGTTCTGGAACGATGATCGATGGATTTGAAGACAGCATCATCGGACATAATGTGGGAGAGACGTTTGTATGGGACGGGAAATTCCCAGATGATTATCAGTCAACAGATCTTGCAGGAAAAGCATGTCAGTTTACGATTACTGTAAATTCTATCTCAGAGCAGAATGTACCGGAACTGACAGACGAGTGGGTTGCGAATAATTCTAAAAGTTCTAAGACTGTAAAAGAATATAAGAAAGAGATTAAAAAGCAGCTTACTGAGAGCAGCACGACAGACTATGATACACAGCTTCAGGATGAGGCATGGAATGCAGTACTTGAAATCAGAGGCATGGCAGGCAGTCGTAGATAACACAACTGTTCAGAAGTACTCTAAGAAACAACAGGAGAAGATTGACGAGATGAAGAATTCTCTGATTGATTCTTACAAATCTTACGCAGAGAGTCAGGGAACTGATTATGAGACTTACATTACATCTTCTGGCCAGTATACAGTAGAGAGTTTTGAGCAGAAAGTGGAAGAGGCAGCTCAGGAGTCTGAGAAGCAGACCATGATTGCTGAGGCTATTGCAGACAAATACAAGAAGATGTTAAAAGAGTATGCTAAGACATATGGATTCGAAGATGGTGACGCCATGGAAAAGGCATATTCAAAAGATACTTTAAAAGAGGCAATGCTCACAGATCTGGTAAAAGACTGGCTGGTAGATAACTGTATCCAGAAAACAGATAATTAAGAATAAAATGAATCAATCGGAGATTGAAAATAAATATAACGAAAGAGTAAAATGCATCAATCAAGGATTGATGTCGTTAGACAATTAACAAAAAAGCACTGATTAATCAGATAATATATGATTCATCGGTGCCTTTTTTGTACTTTTAATAGAATAATTGGAAAATTATACTAATATATGTATAAAATTGCACAAGTAGAAATGTAATATAAGCTTGAGTTATATGCATTATTTAGGTATAATAAAGAAAGCACGCTCATGGAAGGGCGTGTAAACTCAAGAAGAAAGGTGAGAGGGAAATGAACGAAAAGAATGAGTTTAAACCGTATATCCCGGCCGATAGGGTTATGCCAGAGCTTACAGTAACTTCCATTGTAATGGGAATGCTTCTGGCTGTAATTTTTGGTGCAGCAAACGCATATTTAGGACTTCGTGTAGGTATGACTGTATCTGCGTCTATTCCGGCAGCAGTTATCTCTATGGGAGTGATCCGCGTGATCATGAAGCGTAATTCCATTCTGGAAAGCAACATGGTTCAGACAATCGGTTCCGCCGGAGAGTCTCTGGCAGCAGGAGCCATCTTTACAATGCCGGCTCTGTTCCTTTGGGCAGAAGAGGGCCTGTGTGATATGCCAAGTCTTGTAGAGATTACACTGATCGCACTTTGTGGTGGAGTCCTTGGAGTACTCTTCATGGTACCACTTCGTAATGCGCTGATCGTAAAAGAGCATGAGACACTGCTTTACCCAGAGGGAACTGCTTGTGCAGACGTACTTCTGGCAGGAGAAGAAGGAGGAGCCAATGCTTCCACAGTATTCTCCGGTATGGGACTCGCAGCAGCATTTAAATTCGTTGTAGACGGACTGAAAGTACTTCCGTCTGACGTAGCATTTGCATTTAAGTCATTCAAAGGTGAGATTGGTATGGAAGTATATCCGGCACTTCTCGGTGTTGGTTATATCGTAGGACCACAGATCGCTTCCTACATGTTTGTAGGATCTGTAATTGGCTGGATGGTGATCATTCCTCTGATTTGTCTGTTCGGACCAGATACATGGCTTTATCCGGCGGATGTAGGAACAACAATTGCTGATCTTTATGCAGCTGGCGGGGCAGCAAAAATCTGGAGTACATATGTAAAATATATCGGTGCAGGAGCAATCGCTACAGGAGGAATTATCTCCCTGATCAAATCTCTGCCACTGATCATTACAACATTCCGTGACTCTATTAAGAGCATGAAAGGTGGAAAGAATACCAATACAGCTCGTACAGCTCAGGATCTTCCAATGCAGATGATCCTGTTCGGAATCGTAGCTATGATTCTTATCATCTGGGTAGTGCCTGCAATTCCGGTAACATTACTTGGAGCAGCAATTATCGTAGTATTTGGTTTCTTCTTTGCAACTGTATCCTCCCGTATGGTAGGTCTTGTAGGAAGTTCTAACAACCCGGTTTCCGGTATGGCTATCGCTACACTTCTGATTGCTACAATGTCAATCAAAGCAAGCGGTAAGACAGGAATCGACGGTATGACAGCAGCTATTGCAATCGGATCAGTTATCTGTATCGTAGCAGCTATCGCCGGTGATACATCACAGGATCTGAAGACAGGATACCTGCTTGGTGCAACACCTAAGAAACAGCAGATGGGTGAAATTATCGGAGTTGTTGTATCCGGTCTTGCAATCGGAGGAGTTCTTTATCTTCTGAATGCAGCATGGGGATACGGCGGAGCAGAAGTACCGGCACCACAGGCAACACTGATGAAGATGATCGTAGAGGGAATCATGGGTGGAAACCTTCCATGGAACCTGGTATTTATCGGAGTATTCTTAGCAATTGCACTTGAGATCTTAAGAGTACCGGTTATGCCATTTGCTATCGGTCTGTATCTTCCAATTTACCTGAATGCATCCATCATGATCGGTGGTGTTGTTCGTATGTTCATGGATCGTCGTAAAAATGTTGACGAGGAGACAAAGACAAAGCAGACAACAGACGGAACACTGTATTGTGCAGGTATGATCGCAGGAGAAGGACTTGTAGGAATCCTGCTTGCAATCTTCGCAGTATTTGGAATTAACGTAAGTATCGGAGAAAGTGTAAACTTTGGTAACATCGGTGGAGTTGTACTGATGGTTATCATGATCTTATGCCTTCTGAAATTCTCTCTTTGGAAAAAGAGTAAAGAGAAATAATGAAAAAGAATAAGAAAAATAAGCAGCAGATTAATTATCTTGACCTGATTCCGGTGAGACCGGAAAAACTCGGCTGGCATATAGACCGCCGGGAACGGGTTGTATTAGAAGTGAAGAATGAAGGCTTTTTCAATCGGATCGCACAGACATATTTCCGAAGACCACAGACGACGAAAGTTCATCTGGATGTGCAGGGAAGTTATCTGTGGCCGTTGATCGACGGGGAGCGGACAGTGATGGAACTGGCCGCCCTTCAGAAAGAACATTTTGGAGAAGCAGCAGAGCCGCTGTATCCAAGAATTGTGAAATATTTTCAGATTTTAGAGAGTTATCATTTTATCAGTTTTAAAAATATGGAAAAATAATTATCTGTACTGCAGATATTCGAGAAACCGCTTTACCGCAAGGGAAGCGGTTTTCTTGCTTCTAAGAGCCAGCCCTACACGGCGGTAAGCCGGAACATCTAATTCTTTTGTAAGAATGTGATAAGGGATTCGTTGCAGAATCAGTTGTGGAAGCACACTGATGCCAAGCCCCTTTTCGACCATGGACATAATTGCGTAATCATCCCATGTCATAATATGTACCTTCGGATTCAACCCACAATTACTAAAGATGTCTGTGGCATCAGAATTAGCTCCTCTGGAAAGAAGGAGAAATGGAGCAGATACCAGTTCTTGAACGGGGAATTTTTTACAGTCTGCCAGTGGATGATGTTCAGGTATAACAGCCATCAGCGGGTCCGCTTCTAAAAAAATAGTTTCCAGTTCAGGATTTATTGTCGGGAGGCGTAAAAATCCACAGTCCACCCGGCCGGAAACAATCCAATTTTCAATTTCGGCGTAATCACCGAGTAGAAGTTCAAAATCAATATTCGGAAAATCTTTCTGAAACTGTTGGATTATATTCGGCAGCCAATGTGTGGCAACACTGGAAAATGTACCAATTCGAATCAGACCAGACTGCAGGCCATGGAGCTCATCCACCTGCATCTGCAGCTTTTTATATTCGGCACAGACATTCTGTGCGTAAGGAAGAAGTCTAAGTCCATCAGAAGTCAGACGGACACCACCCCTGCCGCGTTCCAGAAGAATAATATTCCATTCCTGTTCCAGATCTCCAATCATCCGGCTGATCCCGGACTGGGAGTAGGAGAGTGCTTCGGCAGCTTTTGTGAAACTGCCATATTCAACAGCCTTAAGAAAGGCCTGGTATTTTTGTATGTTGACGTCCATATGGGCTCCTTTCAATTTGAAAAAGTCAGGACGGTATTTGTAACAGAAGAGCTATATCATGTGTGAATTATAAAATTCACACATAGTGATAGTTTTTTAGTTACAAATACCTGTGTATTTTTATCATAATGATGCGTCGCGAAGTATAGATTTGCTGTAGCGTGAGCGTGCCTTCGAGAACCTGTTTCATGGACGCGCATTATACAGTGTTTTGATTAATCTTGGATAAATATCAATGTATGAGAAAAACTCATGATACATATGAGAAAGATACGCTTTTGTAATCTGTAGCTCTATGGTAAACTAAGTGCAGATGAAATGCAAGAGAGAGCGAGGATTTTTATTATGAAACCTTATCAGAACAGAATTGTTGTTAAAGTTGGTACATCAACACTTACAAATGAGCTTGGAAAAAGTGACCTTCGTTGTTTTGACAGACTGGCATGTGTGCTGTCAGATATCCAGAATATGGGATATGAAGTGATCCTTGTATCTTCCGGTGCAATTGCAGTTGGAAGAAATAAATTAAAAATGACGACTCAGCCGACAAGTATGCGTCACAAACAGGCAGCCGCAGCAGTTGGACAGTGCAGTATCATGTTCCTGTATGATAAGTTCTTCGGAGATTATGATAAGACGATCGGTCAGATTCTTCTGAATGCTGAAGATATTGAACAGGAAGAGAAAAAAGACAATCTGATCAATACATTTGACGCACTTTTAGAGATGGGAGTCATTCCAATTGTAAATGAAAATGACTCTGTAAGCTATACGGAGATTGAATCTAATGACCGACTTTTTGGAGACAACGATATGCTGTCTTCTGTAGTAGCGGTTCTGTGCCGCGCAAGTAAATTAGTGATTTTTTCAGATATTGATGGATTCTACAATTGTGATCCAAGACTTCATCCAGATGCAAAGCTGATTGAAGAGATTGATAAGATTGACGACGAAGTATACAAGCTTGCCGGAGGTGCGGGATCCAGACGCGGAACAGGAGGAATGCGTACAAAACTCCAGGCAGCAGCACTTGCAACTTCGCAGGGAATCGACACCATTATTACGAATGGAAAGAACCCGGCAGCACTCTATGATATTATCGAAGGAGTTCCGGTAGGTACGAAATTTAAAGCGCAGTAAAAGGTATAGTAGATGATATAGTAAAAACGCTCAGACCTCAATATGAGATATGAGCGTTTTTATAGTACGCTTTGCAAGAAATCTTTGCGGAGATGAAAAGATTTCTTAACAGACTAATTTTCTTTTTTGTTATTATTCTCGGAATCTTCAGAGATAGAGCCGATTGATTAAAGAAGGGAATTTGTAAAATGAAAAAATTATGTTCCATACTGCTGATCACTGCGCTCTGTGTTAGTCTGGTCGCATGTGGTTCCAAGAATAAGGAGAAGAGACAAGTGAATTCGATTGTTACAACTATGGGAAATAATGCTTCATTTCCGTCTGCTGTAAATGTATTTTCTACGACAGATCTGGAAGGCAATACAGTCACCAATGATATCCTTTCACAGGCAGATTTAACAGTCGTGAATTTCTGGGGAACATTCTGCAATCCTTGTATCAATGAGATGCCGGAACTTGCAAAGTGGAATGAGGAAATGCCTGACAACGTACAGATGCTTGGAGCAATCGTAGATGTAGAAACTGTAGATTCTGACGAATATGCACTGGCACAGCAGATTGTGGAAAAAACGGGTGTAACTTATGAAAATGTTATTGCACCGGGAGCATTTGACCAGTTCATTAATAAATTGGCAGGCGTTCCGACAACAGTATTTATTGATAAAAACGGAAAAGTTGTAGGAGAAGCTGTTGTAGGTGCGAAGGTAGAAGAATACAAACAGCATGTAGAGGATTATTTGAATGAGCAGAAATAACAAGATTGCAGTGCAGGTATTAGGCCTCTGTGTGGCGGCAGTTATGATTATATATGGTGTTAGCCGGGGAGAAACAGCTATCATATTTAATAAGACGGTGAATATCTGCCTGGAATGTATTGGGTTAGGATAAGTGATATGAAGATTAATCAGGAAATGAAACGAAAAATTGTTCAAGTAGCGGCATTTGGCTACTCGAATACATATATTGGAAATTTCGTATCAGGTCAGATTTACAAAGGAAGCTGGAAACAGTTCTGCAATCCCGGAATGAACTGTTATTCCTGTCCGGCTGCAAGACTTGCCTGTCCGATTGGAGCTATGCAGGCAGTCAGTGGTTCTATGAATTTCAAGCTTAGTTTTTATGTGATAGGTTTTGTATTGGCACTTGGAGTAGTGTTTGGAAGAGCAATTTGTGGTTTTTTCTGCCCGTTTGGTCTGATTCAGGAACTGATCTACAAGATTCCATTTCCAAAGAAAAAATTATGGAAATGGCTTACTTATGTAAAATATGTGCTGCTGGCAGTGTTTGTCGTTATCATGCCGGTTACGATGGTCAATGAGCTGGGAATGAGCAGCCCGGCGTTTTGCGAATACATTTGCCCGGCAGGAACGCTGGAAGGTGGAATTCCACTTTTAAGTACGCACCCGGAGTTACGCGCAACACTGGGAGCGCTGTTTTCTGTGAAAGCATGTATTTTGATTATAACTTTAATCGGCTGCCTGTCTGTCTGTCGGTTCTTCTGTAAAGTCATGTGTCCACTTGGAGCAATCTACGGACTACTGAATAAAGTCAGCATTTACTATATGGAATG
>ERZ857693.3500-NODE-3500-length-12887-cov-4.287017_pt1 | contig 12887 bp, 15 predicted proteins | sample MGYA00519765_ERZ857693 | MGnify/ENA primary metagenome ERZ857693 (study PRJEB31778, sample SAMEA3449354) | human gut metagenome | biome: human gut; feature: human-associated habitat; material: faeces | place: United Kingdom | collected 2010/2012 ... | reverse complement strand
CCTTATACTCTGCCTTGAGCTTTGCAATGGTGGCCTTGTACTGGGCGGTGCGGCTGGGGCTCATGCAGTACTCGCGGTCCCGCTGCGTATAGCTATGGCCGGAGAAGCCCAGAGTCGTCAGGCCCTGTGCACAGGCGGCACTGGCCATTTCCTGCAAGGTATTTTTGCCATCGCACATCGTCGAGTGGCAATGAACACTGGACTTCTTATAATCTGCCATAACTAAATCACTGCATCCTTTCCTGTTTGACCTTGTGGTCAATGACGTGTCGTTTTTCCAGCTCACGGGTGATCTCTTCCACCGTGATGCCTGCCTGCACCATCAGCACCAGCACATGGTAAGCCAGGTCGCTGATCTCATAGATGGTCTCGGCCTTGTCCTCTTTTTCTCCCGCAATGATGACCTCGGTGCACTCCTCGCCCACCTTTTTCAGGATCTTCTCCTTGCCCTTCTCGAACAGGTAGGTGGTGTAGCTGCCTTCCTGGGGACGATCCCTGCGGCCCTGGATGAGTTCGTAAAGCCCCTGCCAGCTGAACTGCTTGAGCTCCGGCGAGACATACACTTCGTTGAAGAAGCAGCTCTCAGCACCGGTATGGCAGGCAGGGCCATCCTTGACCACCTCCACCACCAGTGCGTCCTTGTCGCAGTCTGCAGTGATGGACACCACATGCTGGACATTGCCGCTGGTATCGCCCTTGCGCCAGATCTCCTGACGGCTCCGGCTCCAGAACACCGTACGCCCCTCGGCAATGGTCAGTGCCAGCGTCTCGGCGTTCATGTAGGCAAGGGTGAGCACCTCTTTGGTGTAGTGATCCTGCACGATGGCAGGAATGAAGCCCTTTTCATCAAATTTCAGTTCCATGGTCCATACTCCCTCCCCAAAGGGGACACTTACAGTTTATCCTAAAGTTGCCCGAAACGCAAGAGCTTACAGCCGCATTTCGACACCATTTTCATTCAGATATGTTTTCAGATCGTGGATGGTCAGCAGTTTCTGGTGGAAAATGCCCGCCGCAAGGCCCGCGTCGATGCCCTTGTGGTGGAACAGCTCAAGGAAATCTTCCTTTTTGCCCGCGCCGCCGCTGGCGATGATGGGCACATTCACCCGGGCAGCGACCGCGTCCAGCATCTCGAGATCGAAGCCGGTGCGGACACCATCGGTGTCAATGCTGTTCAGGCAGATCTCCCCCGCGCCATGCGCCACGCACCAGCTGATCCACTCCAGCGCGTCGCGACCGGTATCCTCGCGCCCACCCTTGGCGAACACACGGAACTGGCCGTTCACCCGCTTCACGTCCGCCGAGAGCACCACGCACTGGTCGCCGTATTTCTGGGCCGCCGCCGGGATGAGGCCGGAGTCCCGCAGAGCGCCCGAGTTGACGCTGACCTTATCGGCGCCGCATTTCAGCACCCGGTCAAAATCCTCCAGCGTGTTGATGCCGCCGCCTACGGTCAGCGGGATGAAGATCTCACCGGCCACCCGGGTCAGGATATCGGTGAACAGAGCACGGCCCTCAAAGCTGGCGGTGATATCGTAGAACACCAGCTCGTCGGCACCGGCAGTGTTGTACATCCGGGCCATCTCCACCGGGTCGGCCACGTCCCGGATGCCCTCAAAATTCGTGCCCTTGACCACCCGGCCATTCCGGACATCCAGACAGGGAATGATGCGTTTTGTGATCATTTTCGTTCCCCTCCGTTTAATTCTGCACCAGTTCTACACAACGTTTCAGATCCAGCGCCCCGGTGTACAGGCTCTTGCCCAGGATCGCGGCAGCGGTGCCCATCTTTTTCAGCTCCAGCAGCTCGGCTTCCGACGAAATGCCGCCGCTGGCCGTGAAGGCCACGCCCGGCACCTCTGCCGCCAGCTGGCGGTACAGCGCCAGATTCGTGCCCTGCATGGCACCATCACAGGCAATGTCGGTGTAGATGATGGCCGTGCATCCAGCATCTGCCAGCCGCCTGCAGAAGTCCACGCCCTTTTCGGCGCTGACCTCCTTCCACCCATGGATGGCAACAGATCCATCTTTGGCATCCACCCCCACGGCGATCCGTTCGCCGTAGCGTTTCAGCATCCGGGCCGTGAAATCAAAATCCGTCACGGCCACGCTGCCCAGGATGCAGCGATCCACGCCCAGAGAAAGGTACTTTTCAATGCGCTCCTCCGTGCGGATGCCGCCGCCCACCTCAATGTACAAGCCCCCCTGCTCTGCCAGCGCGGCAATGGATCTGTAGTTGGAAAGGGTGCCGTCCTTTGCGCCGTCCAGATCCACAACGTGGAGATACCTGGCCCCGGCTTCCACAAACTGCCGGGCCTGTGCACAGGGGTCTTCCCCGTAAACGGTCATACGGTCGTAATCTCCCTGCGTCAGCCGCACCACCTGGCCGCCGCGCAGATCAATAGCTGGAAATAGTTGCATCGTTTCTCCTTACAATTCACTGAACGCTTTCAAGATCCGCAGCCCCGTCTCCCCGCTCTTTTCGGGGTGGAACTGGGTGCCGTACACCCTGCCCGCCCTGACCACGCCGGTCACGGGGATGGAGTAATCGCTGACAGCAAGTGTACTCTCGGTACAATTTTTGCCGTAGTAGCTGTGGACGTAATAGACATACTCGCCCTCACGGATGTATCGGAAAAGCGGGTCATCCCGTACGATGTGCAGGGCGTTCCAGCCGATCTGCGGCACCTTGAGGGTTTTGTCTTTCAGGTCAGGTTCCAGCGGGCAAACCTCGCCTTTGACAAAGCCCAGGCCCCCATGCTCACCGTACTCATAGCTTTTTTCAAAGAGCAGCTGCATTCCCAGGCAGATGCCCAGCAGGGGCTTTTGCGCCGCCTGCTCCCGGATGACCGGCACCAGGCCGGTGGCCGAGAGCTTGTCCATGGCATCGCCAAAGGCACCCACCCCCGGCAGGATGAGCCGGTCAGCCTTGCGGATGGTCTGTGCATCGGCGGTCACAACGGCCTCCAGCCCCAGATGCGTCAGGCTGGAGCGCAGGCTGAACAGATTGCCCACGCCGTAATCGATGATCGCGATCATACCAGCAGTCCTTTCGTGGAGGGGATCTCGTCCCGGTGGGCAGCATCAATGGCGACTGCCGCAGCCAGCGCGTGGCCTGCCCCCTTGAAGCAGGCTTCGAGAATGTGGTGGGTATTTTCCCCTGCAAATTGTACAAAGTGGAGCGTAGCGGGCACATTGCGGGCAAAGCCCAGCCAAAACTCCGAGGCGCATTCCACATCGAAATCGCCCACCTTTTCGGTCTTGCAGTGAACATCCCAGTTCAGGGTGCACCGGCCCGAAAGGTCTACCGCGCAGAGCACCAGCGCCTCATCCATGGGCAGGTAGAAGCTGCCATACCGCTGGATGCCCCGCATCTCGCCCAGCGCCCGGGCAAAGGCCTGCCCCAGCGCAATGCCGATATCCTCAGCCGTGTGGTGGTAATCCACCTCCACATCCCCGTGGCAGGTGAGCACCAAGTCAAACCGGCCATGGCGGGCAAACAGCTCCAGCATGTGGTTCAGGAACCCACAGCCGGTGTCCACCTCATAGCGGCCCGCACCGTCCAGATTCAGGGTCAGCTCGATCTGGGTCTCGTTGGTGTTGCGTTCCAGTGTCACTTCCCGCATGGGTCATTCCTCCATTATTTTGTCAAGGGTGTTCAGAAAGATCTGCATCTGCTCCGGCGTGCCGATCGTGATGCGCAGCCAGTTTTCAATGCGTGGGGCATCAAAGTGGCGCACCAGAACGCCTTTTTTCTTCAACTTTTTGTACAATTCGCCGCCGTTTTTCTTTTGTGTAGAGGCAAACAGGAAGTTGGAGCGGCTGTCCAGCACCGCAAAGCCCCGGGCTTCCAGCTGCTGTTTTGTCCAGGCCCGAGTGTCCACGATGGCGGCACGGGTCTTTTCAAAATAAACGGTATCTTCCAACGCGGCCTGCCCTGCCTTCAAGGTCAGGCGGTTGATGTTATAGGGGTTCAGGCTGAACTTGACCCGGTTCAGGTCCGCGATGAGGCTGGCGCTGCCCATGGCAAGGCCCAGCCGCGCTCCTGCCAGCTGGCGGGATTTCGAGAAGGTCTGCACCACCAGCAGGTTCTCGTACCGGTCGATGAGGGGCACGCAGCTCTCGCCGCCAAAGTCCACATAGGCCTCATCCACAATGACCACATTGTCCGGGTTCGCTTTCAGGATGCCCTCGATGGCACTGCGGGGCAGGGCCAAGCCGGTGGGGGCGTTGGGGTTGGCGATGACGACGGTCTCGTTCAGGCCGTAGTAATCGGCGGGGTCAAGGGTGAAATCCTCCTTCAGCGGAATGATATGGCTGGGGATGTGCATCAGCCCGCACCAGACGCCGTAGCAGCCATAGGTGATGTCGGCATAGGCCAGCGGGTGCTGTTCGTCGCAGAAGGCCCGCAGCGCAAAGAACAGGTTCTCGTCGCTGCCGTTGCCGGGCATGATCTGATCCGGCTGCAGGCCAAAATGGGCCGCCGCACTGCGCAGCAGGTCGGCACAGGCGGGGTCGGAGTAAAGGCGGAGCTTTTCCACCTCGTGCTCGCTCACCGCCGCCACCACCGCCGGGCTGGGCAGATAGGGGCTTTCGTTGGTGTTCAGCTTGATGTATTGCTGGTCCTGCGGCTGCTCCCCTGGGGTGTAGGGGGTGAGAGATTCCAATTTGGGTGATAGATAACGGCTCATAAATACAGCCCTCCGTATTTGCAAAAAACTTTCCCGCTATGCCAATGGCTCCCCTACTAGGGGAGCTGGCACGCGAAGCGTGACTGAGAGGTTTAATCCGTCTCTTCATATCTTATCGTCACACTCTTCGCATGGGCGTGCAGGCCCTCGCGCTCGGCAAAATCGGCAATGCGGGGTGCCACCTTGCCCAACGCCTCGCGGGTGTAGTAGAGAAAGCTGGACTTCTTCACAAAGTCGTCCACACCCAGCGGGCTGGAGAAGCGGGCCGTGCCGCTGGTGGGCAGGGTGTGGTTGGGGCCTGCAAAGTAATCGCCCAGGGCCTCGGGCACATTGCGGCCCAGGAAGATGCTGCCCGCGTTTTTGATCTCGTTCAGCACCCCGAAGGGGTCCTCCACGCAGACCTCCAGATGCTCCGGCGCAATGATGTTGCAGGCCTCAATGGCCTTGTGCAGGTCGGTGCAGACGATGATCTTCCCGTTGTCGTCCACGCTGGCGCGGGCAATGGCGGCACGGGGCAGCTGGGGGATCTGCACCTCCAGCTCTGCCTGCACGGCCCTGGCCAGCGCCGGACTGTCGGTGACAAGAACAGGGCTGGCCAGCTTGTCGTGCTCGGCCTGGCTCAGCAGGTCTGCCGCCACCCAGGCGGGGTTGCAGCCGCCGTCGGCCAGCACCAGGATCTCGCTGGGGCCGGCGATCATATCAATGCCCACCTTGCCGAACACCTTCCGCTTGGCGGTGGCAACGTAGATGTTGCCGGGGCCGACGATCTTGTCCACCGCCGGGATGGTCTGGGTGCCGTAGGCCAGCGCGGCCACGGCCTGTGCACCGCCGGTCTTGAAGATCTTGGTCACACCGGCGGTGGCGGCGGCGGCAAGGATGACCGGATTCACCCTGCCGTCCTTTCCGACGGGGGTGGTCATCACGATCTCCGACACGCCCGCGACCTTGGCCGGGATGACATCCATCAGCACGGTGGAGGGATAGGCCGCCGTGCCGCCGGGCACATATACGCCCGCCTTTTCAATGGGGGTATATTTCTGGCCCAGCACAATGCCGGGCTTCTCGTTGATCACAAAGTTCTTGTGCACCTGCTGGCGGTGGAAGTTCTCAATGTTGGCGGCAGCCTCCCGCAGGGTCTCAAGGAAATAGGGGTCCATATTGGCAAAGGCCTCATCGATCTCCGCCTGCGTCACCTGCAGGTCGTCGATCTTTGCCCCGTCAAATTTCAGCGCGTACTCCTTCAGCGCCTCGTCGCCCCGTGCGCGGACCTCGGCAATGATGCCGTCCACCACATCCTCCACGTTTTTCTCCGCGCGGATGTCCCGGTTCAGGATCTCCTCGGGCCTGAGCTCATCAAAATTATACAGCTTGATCATTTTGTTTCCTCCTGCAAGGTCTTGCGCAACGCTTCCAGCATGGCATCCATCTCGTTGTGCTTGAACTGGTAGCTGGCCTTATTGGCAATGAACCGGGCCGAGATGGGCATGAACTCGGTGACCACCCGCAGACCGTTCTCCCGCAGGGTGGTACCGGTCTCCACGATATCCACAATGACATCGGAAAGGCCCAGAATGGGGGCCAGCTCAATGGAGCCGTTCAGCTTGATGATATCGATATCCCGCCCGATGGACGCATAGTAGCTCTTTGCAATGTTGACGAATTTGGTCGCCACCCGCACCGGGCGGCTGGGGTCATCCTTGTAATCCGCCGGGGCAGCCACGCACATCCGGCACCTGCCAAGGCCGGTATCCAGCAGCTCGTAGACATCGGCAGAGGCTTCGGTGAGGATATCCTTGCCCACGATGCCCACATCTGCCGCGCCGTGCTCAACGTAGATGGCCACATCGCTGGGCTTGACAAGGAAGTAGCGGATGCCCGCCGCAGGGTTCTCCACCACCAGCTTTCGGGTGGCGTTGTAGTCCTCGGTGCAGCCGTAGCCGATGCGGGCCAGCAGGTCATACATCCTGTCGCCCAGACGGCCCTTGGGCAGGGCCACATTCAGCATGACCCGGTCTGTGCTGTTCCTCTGCACCGGCGGGGTGGGGGCGCTCAGGCGGTCGAGCTCGTCCAGATAGACCGCAAAGCCGATGGCCCCGGCCCCGGGGGTGAATTTCTGCATCAGCAGGTCGTAGCGGCCGCCCTTGAGCAGGGGACGGGGCAGGGCCTTGAGATAGCCCTGGAACACAAGGCCGTTGTAGTATTCCATCTCACCGGCTAAGGTCAGGTCTAACCGGATGCTGCCGCCTGCCTGTCCCAGCGTGGGCGCTAAGGCGGTCAGCTCTGCCACGGCGGCGGTCATGGCGGGGTTGCGGCAGAGCGCCGCCGCCTTGGAAAGGGTGGCCGCGTAGCTGCCGGAAAGCTCCAGCACCCCGCACAAGGCGTCCGCCGCCGCTGTGGAAAGCCCCGCAGAAAGCGCGGCGGCGCGCAGCTCGTGGGCGTTTTTCTGCCGCAGCTTTTCCAGCAGCTGCGCCCGGGCGGCTTCCGGTACGCCCAGCGCATCGAACAGGCCGAACAGGTAGCCCATGTGGCTGACCTCCAGCACCCACGCGGCCCCCAGCTGGGCCAGGCTCTGCGCTGCCAGCCGGACCGCCTGCTGCACCTGTGCCTCCCCCACCGCGCCCAGCATCTCAAGGCCCATCTGGGAGATCTCCTGGAAGGTGTGGCTCTCTGCCGAGGGGCGGTAGACGTTCTCATGGTAGTAATACCGCAGGGTCTCGCCGGGGGCGGGCTGGGCCGTCTTGGCGATAGACAGGGTCACGTCCGGCTTGAGCGCCAGCAGACGGCCATCCAGGTCGGTGAAGGTGATGACCTGCTCCGAGGACAAAAAGCTCCGGTTCTCCTGATAAAGCCCGTACTCCTCAAAGCGGCCCATGTGATATTTGCGGCAGCCCGCCGCCTCATACAGCGCCCGCAGCGCAAAGGAGGCCCGCTCCTTGGGCTGCAAACTGTCCAGACTGAATTCCATCTCGATCTCCTCGTTCCCTCTCTGCGTATTTCCCACTTCTTTTGTTTATTTTACTTTATCAAGATAAAGTTGTAAAGTATGAAAGCGACAGCTTTTCAGCCCTATCTTACCGTTTTTCTGTGCGTTTGTACAGAAAGGCGAAATCATTTCACCCCAGCGCCAAAACAGATGATGGAGAGCGAAAACCGTGGATGCAAAAAGGCCGGGCCAGTCTCCTGCATTGGAAACCGGCCCGGCATCTTTCTTATTTTGCAAGCTTCAGATTCTGCGGCTCTTTTGGCGTAAACACAAGCTTCAGGTCCATTCCCATTCCGTCTGCCAGACGCTTCAGCAGCTTCAAAGATGGGTTGCGTGTTCCATTTTCCAGCTTGCTGATATCCGCCTGATTGATGCCGGTGCGTTCGGCCAGCTCCTTCTGGGTCAGGTTCTGAGAAATGCGTGCATCTGCCATCGCCCGGATGATATCCATTTCCGGCTGATTCTCTTCCCACTCCTTGCGGAACTCCTCATTTTTCAGCTGTTCATTCAAATACAGATCCAGTGTTTTCATCTGCTTCACCCTCTCTTTCCAAAAAATCTTTCCGATACTGTTTTGCCCGTTCAATTTCACTCTTGGGTGTTTTCTGGGTCTTTTTGATAAAGCCGTTCGTCAGAATGATCCTTCCCCCATAATAGAAGAAATACATGACACGCGAAATATCCGTTCCAACTTTTCCGCGGATCTCAAAAATTCCATCATCCAGATGCTTGCTGTATGGCTCCCTCAGACGGTTTCCCTGTTCCTGTAAAACCTTCAGGGTCATTACCAGCTTGCTCCGCATTTTGATATCCAGTTCATCCAAAAAATCTTCCGCAGGGCGCTGGCCATCTCTTGTTTCATAAAATTCCACCACGAACGGTCCCATTTCAAAATCCTCCCTACACTTTTCCCCTTTCAGTATATGGCAGATATGCCATATTGTCAAGTGCAAAAAGGCCGCCGCTCATTCGAAAACAGGCAGCGGCCATACAGTTCGATTTTTTTCTTTTAGCCCAGCAGCGCCAGCACACCGGCCTTGGGGCGGGCACCCACAGCCTGATTCACAAGCTTGCCGTCGCGGAACACCAGCAGGGTGGGGATGCTCATCACGCCGAACTGGGAGGCCAGCTCGGGCTGTTCATCCACATTGACCTTGCCCACCTTGACATCGGTGCGCTCCTCGGCCACCTCGTCCACGATGGGGCTCAGCATCCGGCAGGGGCCGCACCAGGTGGCCCAGAAGTCCAGCAGAACAGGCTTTGTGCTGTGCAGCACCTCGGCTTCAAAATTTTCTTTGGTAATGGTAACAACAGCCATATTGGTTCCCTCCATTTTTTATCCGCACCCTCTGCGGGGGGCGGTCAGTTCCCTCAAAAGAAGGAGTGATTCTTACTTATGGCTCTAGTATACCCCAACCGACAGGATTTTTCCAGAAACAATCTGTGAACAAAAAAGGCGGCGGCCCGCCCGCTTGGGGAGAGCCGCCGCCCTGTGTTATTCTTTGGAGTTCTCCGGGCTGTCTGGTCAGAACGATCAGGCCGTGACCCAGGCGATCGCGGTAACGGGCCACCAGCCGGTCAGGTTCAGAGCGGTGTAAACGCCAACGATCGCATTGCCGATGGACTTACCCATGTAATCAGCAGCGGCATTGATGCCCTTTGCTGCCAGATCGGTGATATTCTCGCCGTTCTTCTTGTTGTTCTTGATCCAGGTACGGGTCTGATCCAGACCCCAGATCAGGTTTGCAACAGAAATGACTGCGCCGATCGTCCAACCCACAGCAAACGGAGCGGTAAAACCGTCGCCGCCGCTGGTATAGGTCATTTCTTCTTCGTTCATCACGTTGTAGTTCGCGGGCAGCATGAGCTTCTTTTCCATAATAATACTCCTTTACAAAAGCATTTATTGCACGGTGCATCGTACACCGCAAGTTACAGAAAACAGACCCGGTATCCCACTATCCCGGCTTACAGGATCAGCAGAACAGCGCTCAGGGGAGCCAGAGCCACCACCATGGTGCTGGAAACGGCATCCCGGACAAAGTTGGCTGCGGACTTGGACATATCCTCGCCGACAGCATCTGCGGCACGGCCCAGAACGGTGAAGAGGTTGCCCTCACGGTTGCTCTTCTTGTTCAGCCAGTCCTTGGAAACGGAAATGCCCCAGATATAGCTGGCACCCAGCACCACAGCACCCACGACCGTAGCGGCAGTGGTTGCAAAGCCGCCAATATCGGAACCGCCCTGGGTATAGGTCATCTCTTCTTCGGAAAGCACTGCGTATTCGGCAGGCAGATTCATGTTCTTGTTCATAGGTCTCATACTCCTTTTTTGAGCAGCTTGAACCGATGGTGTTCTTTCCCAATTTACCATCTGGTTTCCAGCCTTATATTACTACATCACACAGTTTCATGCAATGGATTTTGTGAAAAACCATCAAAAATCGGAAAGTCGCATGAAAAAACAAACGAAAGTTTGGTGAAAAGCACTGCAATAATTTCCCACTCAGCCTGCCACGCCCGCGCGGTAGAGATACGGGTCGGTGGTAAAGCTGGCATAGCTGTACAGCACAAGGATCTGGTCGTAGTCGTTGGCCGCAATGAGCTGGTCCAGCCCATAGTTATAGTTGCGGAAATCCACCACGTCGATGGCCGCATAGTTGGCTGTCAGGTAGGGCACAAAACTGTTGGCATAGCTGTCCTTGATGACCAGGATCTTTCCCTCGCCGTCACCCTCCACCCGGCTCAGGCCGTTGTTGCCGTGCAGGAACATGGCGTACTTATCATACACCTCCAGCTTGTCCAGATCGTACAGGCCGGTGGTGGTGCCCTCGGTGGGCTGGCCCGGGCCGGTGACGTTCCAGACCGTCAGGCTGTTCTGCAGATCGTACCAGGTAATGGTGTCGGGTTCTGCGTTCCAGGTGCGGGCCTTGGAGTAGTGGGTGCCGTAGAAATCCTCACAGGTCTCGGCCGTGTGGGCATCCCGGTCGAAGGGGGTCAGGCCCAGCGTCTCACAGAACTGCTGGTAGGCGTAATAGGCCCCCAGCGTCGTCCAGTGGTGGTCGGTGCGGTAGTAGAGGTATTCCCCTTTGTGCTCCGTCAGGGCGGGCAGGACATCAATGAACCGCCCGTAGGCCTCCCCCTGTGCGGCAACGCCTTCCAGAATGCCCTTCTCATCGATCTGAGGTGCCCCCGCCGGGATATTCTCAGGGTAGACCACCGAGGCCGACGGCACCAGCATGAGGTTCACCCTGCCCGGGTAGCGCTGGGCAAGGCTCTGGACGGCGGCAAGGTTCTTCGCCATCCCCTTTTCCTCATTTTTCAGGATGCTGTAATGCCGGGCGAACATCATGTGCTCCCGGCCCAGCAGGATGCCGCCGCTCTGGGTCTTTTGGAAGAGGGTGGTCTCCGCCGCGCTCTGCAGGCCGATCCACTGGTCGCGGCCAAACACCTGATCCTTGACGTATCGGGTGTAGCTGGTGAAGTAGTTGTTCAGCCCGTCGGCGGAAACAGCGGTCAGCCTGGGCCGCTGGGTCAGGGTGGTGTTTTCCAGTTCACTGTACGCGCGGTCGGGCGTGGCCATATCCAGCACGAACAGCCCGATAAAGAACAGCCCGAAAGCCACCAGCACCGGATACCGGAACAGAGAGGGAGTTTTCTTTGTATGCTTGTCCATTCAGGTTCCCTCCTCAGAAGTTGAAATACAGGAACGGGCTGTTGGTGCTGCCCACCACATACGCCGTGGAGAGCACCAGCAGCACCAGCACCGCAGCCACACGGGTCACCGTGTGTTTGCGCAGGGCGTTCCAGATCTTCTCAATGAGCGGGGTGCAGCACAGGATGCTGACCGCCAGCAGCACGCCGTAGTTGCGCAGGAAGTAGACCGGAGACGCACCGCCCGAGGGGAGGAAGAGCTTGCGGAACAGCAGCCCGAAGCCCACCCCGGCCTCGTTGCCCACAAACATGGCCCAGCCCACCACCACAAGGAACATGGTGTAGATGTGGGGCCAGATCCTGCCTTTTTCCAGATACTTGAGCAGGAACAGCTTTTCGATAGCCAGCAGGACAAAGTAGTACAGGCCCCAGCAGATAAAGTTCCAGTCTGCACCGTGCCAGATGCCGGTGAGCAGCTCCACCACGAACAGGTTGAAGATCTGCCGCTTCAGGCCCTTGCGGTTGCCGCCCAGCGGGATATAGACATACTCGCGGAACCAGCCGGAAAGGGTCATGTGCCAGCGCCGCCAGAACTCGGTGATGGAGCGGGAGATATAGGGGAAGTTGAAGTTCTGGGGGAAATCGAAGCCCAGCATCTTGCCCATGCCGATGGCCATCAGGGAGTAACCGGAAAAATCAAAGTAGAGCTGGAGCGAATAGGCGATGACACCCAGCCAGACCAGCGGCGTGGACGCATTGGCAAGGCCCACAAAAGTGGTGGAAGGGCTGTCGGCAATGCCGATGATGTCTGTCCAGAGCGCGCCGACGGCATCCGCCAGCAGGACCTTTTTTGCCAGACCGAAGGTGAACAGGGTCATGCCTTCCTCGATCTGCTGCAAGCTGTAACGATGCTTGTAGACGTGCAGCTGGGCCGAGACATCCCGATACTTGACGATGGGGCCCGCGATGAGCTGGGGGAACATGACAACATAAGCGCCGAAGTCGATGATGTTGTGCTCAGTCTTTACCTCCCGGCGGTAGACATCAATGGTGTAGGAAAGGGTCTGGAAGGTATAAAAGCTGATGCCCAGCGGCAGGACGCTGATGCCCTGAATGGCCGCAAATCCGGTGCCCAGCAGGCTGTTGATGCTGCGCAGGACAAAGTTTGCGTACTTGAAGTAGAACAGCATCCCCAGGCTGGCTGCAAGGGCGACCAGCAGCAGCACCTTGCGCACGCCGGGCTTTGCGTCAAACGCTTCCAGCCCCAGGCCGCAGAGATAGTTGATGAGGATCAGGGCCAGCATGACCGGGAAGAACCGGACCTCACCCCAGCAGTAGAACACCAGGCTGCACACAAAGAGCACGGTATTCTTGAGCTTTGCAGGCGCAAGGTAATACAGCGCCAGCGTGATGGGAAGAAACCGGAACAGAAAGATGATGGTGCTGAAAACCAAGGCTTCGACCTCCTTTTAAAAAAAGAGCTGCTGCAAATGCCCTCTCACACTCGCTGCGCTCGTCAGCTCTCCCTTTGGGAGAGGCGGCAGTGCGGAGCATTGACGG
>ERZ857693.3487-NODE-3487-length-12923-cov-6.760336_pt1 | contig 12923 bp, 8 predicted proteins | sample MGYA00519765_ERZ857693 | MGnify/ENA primary metagenome ERZ857693 (study PRJEB31778, sample SAMEA3449354) | human gut metagenome | biome: human gut; feature: human-associated habitat; material: faeces | place: United Kingdom | collected 2010/2012 ... | reverse complement strand
TAGTACGACTGGGCAGTTACAAGCCCATGACCTTTAGGTCGTGGGTAGTTGACAATAAATATGCGTCCTTTCTAGGCTTAGTGTACGGCTGCGTCATGAATGTTTGTCAATGATACAGTACACTAGTAAGCATTTTTATTGACAAATCCTTTAAATACAGTAAGGAATAAAATCTTGATATCAAAAGAAAGTGTCCAGTTTTCAATATAGAAAATATCATGTTCAATACGTCCTTCAATAGAAGTATCTCCACGAAAACCACAAACCTGTGCCCAACCGGTCATGCCGGGACGAACCTGGTGCTTTATCATATAGCGTGGAATCTCTTCTTTGAACTTTTCAACGAAAAGAGGGCGCTCAGGGCGAGGTCCGATCAGACTCATATCTCCTTTTAATACATTAAAAAGCTGAGGAAGTTCATCAAGGCTGGTCTTACGGATGATCTTTCCTACCGGTGTGACACGAGGGTCGTTATGAACAGTCCAAGCCTTTTGTTCTTTTGAAGCAGACTGTACACCCATAGAACGGAACTTGTACATTTTAAAAGGTTTGTTATGAAGACCGACTCTTTCCTGGCAAAAAATAATCGGGCCCGGAGAACTCTTCTTTACAAGGACGGCAACAATAGCCATAATCGGTGAAAAGAGAATGATGCATACGAGAGATCCGACAATATCCATCAGACGCTTGATACACTTATTCACTGTATTTGTAAGAGGAACATTACGGATATTAATAACCGGAAGTCCATTCAGATCTTCTGTTACTGGGTTAGTGGAAATAAACTTATAATAATCCGGGACAAACTTTGTATGCACGCCGGACTTCTCACAGACAGCAACCATTTCCCCAAGCTTATAATATTCCTTCAGGCTTAATGCGATAGCCACTTCATCCATGGAAGTATTCTGCAAAAACTTTTCAACATCTTTTAATTTACCAATACAGAAGGTATTACGATAAGAAAAATCCGATCGGAGATTATCATCGAAAATACCATGAATCGTATATCCCCACTGCGGATTGGACTTAATACGATCAATATAAGCTTCTGCAGCAGCACTGAATCCAATAACAACAACGTGCTTAAGATTATATCCTTTCCGGCGGGTCCTTTCTAATGCATAACGGATCGCTGCGCGTTCTGCAATTGTAAGAAGCATGGAAAGTACATAGAACATCAGTTGAAGACTTCTTGAGACGTGTGGAATCTTCATAAATATAATATATATAAAGAAGAAAACCATTCCGATCGAATTCGCCTTAACAAGATTGGCATACTCGGCAGTCTGATTCTGAAATCTTTTTGGTTTATATAAGTTAAACTTTGCATATAAAATAAGGTATACAGGAATTAGAACGAGAAGTATACCTTGGTATTGCCATAGCTGTCTCCAGTAACCAAAACGAGGAAAAATATCCTTGAAAAGAGGACATATATATCGAATATAGTAACTAAGACAGAACGAACAATAAATAACCAGTGCGTCTAAGACAACGTGAAACCGGTTAAGATATTTTTGATTCTCTTTAATCATAAAAGTGTACCTCCATCACCAGTAAAGTTATGTATATATATTACTGGGATAATTTTCTAACTTATTATACAATAGAATAAGTCATTCTACAAGGTCAATTCTTTTCGCCGATTTACGAAAAAAGTGTGAAAACATACAAAAAGGGTATAAATCCATAATTTTGCCATAAATACAACACAAATTCATCACACATCGTTGCTAATATAAGGTTACAAACTTAGAGAAAGGGGAAAACATTATGAACGAATTTGAAAATAATAACGGATTCCATAATGAGAATGTAGAGAACAATCCGATAAATGAAGTAAATAGTAATGAAGAATATAGTAACGGAGGATATAATAACGGAGAGCTTACTGTAGATGTAACACCGACAGAAGAAACGGCAGTACATGAGCAGGCAGAAAGTCATAGATATTCTTATAAAGAACAGGGAACCGGCGGAAATTCCAGTCGATATGATTATGGCGATGACAGTCATTATGGTAACTCTTATAGCGATAGTTATAATGACAATTATAGCAATACTTACAATAATAACAGCAATTATTATAGTAACATTCCACCGGAACCGGATAAGAGACGAAGAAAAAGAAAGAATGACGATAATAATAAAAATGGAAGTGGAATAGGTAAAAAGATTGCAAAGCTGGTTGCTTCCGCAGCAATTTTTGGTCTTGTAGCAGGAACTTGCTTTATTGGTGTTTCTGTAGTAAAGGATAAGTTTTATCCTTCCACTGCAGATAAGATTGAGACAACATCAGGAACAACAAGTTCTAAGAAAGAGACTTCTTCCGGAAGTGGTTCAAACAGCCAGAATGTTGCAAGTGTAGTTAATGAAGTAATGCCATCCGTTGTATCTATTACAAGTACGATTCAGTCTTCAAACTACTATGGATTTGGAACACAGGAATCAGAAGGAGCCGGTTCTGGATTTATTATTGCAAAGACAAAAGATTCCCTTATGATCGCGACAAATAATCACGTAGTCTCTGATGCAACATCTCTTACTGTAGGCTTTGTAGATGATACAACAGCAAAAGCTACAGTTGTAGGAACAGATTCCAGTGCAGACCTTGCAGTTATTTCTGTAAAGATAAAAGATATCAAAGACCCTACTGCATCAAAGATTAAAGTTGCAACACTTGGAAGTTCTGATGATTTAAAAGTAGGAGAAGAAGTTGTAGCAATCGGTAATGCATTAGGATATGGCCAGTCTGTTACGACAGGTGTAGTCAGTGCAAAGAATCGAGAAGTATCTTTAACAGATGGCACAATGAATCTTTTACAGACAGATGCAGCAATTAACCCTGGTAACAGCGGTGGTGTACTTATCAACATGGATGGTCAGGTAGTTGGTATCAACAACGCCAAACTAGAAGATACATCAGTAGAAGGTATGGGATATGCCATCCCGATCACAACAGCCAAGACAATTTTAACAGACTTAATGAATGCCGGCAGCGTAAGCACAAAGGATGCTGCATTCCTTGGAGTAGTAGGACGTGATATTAACGAATCTTATTCAAGTGCCCTTGGAATTCCAAGCGGAATTTACGTATCCCAGGTAGTAAGCGGTTCTCCGGCAGAAAAGGCAGGAATCTCAGCAGGAGATGTTATTGTGAAGTTTGAAGGTAACAACGTTTCTACTATGTCTGGCTTAAAAGAAAAGCTTGCGATCAAGAAAGCAAATACAAAGGTTAAGATTACATTTAAGAGAGCAAATCAGAGCGGAACTTACGAAGAAAAAACAGTAACAGTAACACTTGGTAAAAAGAGTGATTTCAAAAATGTAACAACGGATAATTCCAGTGACAGCAGCGAGTCCGACGATAGCTCTAACAATGGAAATTCTAACGGAAACTCCAATAATGGAAACAATAACGGAAATTCAGGAAACAGCAATGGCAATTCCGGTAATGGTGGTTATGGATATGACAATGGCAATGGTGGAAACAGCAGTGACGGCTATATGAATCCATATGACTATTTCTTTGGAAATAATTATTAAATAAAAAGTGTTTTTCTGTATCCAAAGTCAGAAAGTTAAAATCTGCGATATTATAAAAATGCGCCTTAGAGCAAGTTCAAACTGCAGTTGAGCAGTTTGGACGAAGTGATACGAAGCATTTTATAATATCGCAGATTTTAACTTTCGTCTCTTTTTTTCAAAAAACACTTGACATCTCATTTCACCCATGCTATCATACCAAAGTATGAACGCCGAAGACAGCAGGTGCCGTAAGGCATAAAGTGAGAACACCTGCCGAGGAAGTTATATTCAGATATTTTTATTCTTAGAATATTTCTGCTCTTTGTCTTTGGACAGAGAGTTTTTTTATTTCATCGAAAGATGATCTGACGGCGGTACACACAAATATTTAAGGAGGTGCACCAGGAAGATGGCTAAAGTAGAATTAAAACAGCCTATTGTTGACGAGATTAAGGCTCAGCTTGACGGAGCGAAATCTATGGTAGTTGTAGATTACCGTGGAATTTCCGTAGCTGATGTAACAGAACTTCGTAAACAGTGTCGTGAAGCAGGTGTTGTTTATAAAGTTTATAAGAACACTATGGTAAAACGTGCTGTAGAAGGTACAGAATTCGAAGGCGTTGTAAAAGATTTGGAAGGAACAAACGCATTTGCAATTTCCAAAGAAGATGCAACAGCTCCAGCAAGAATCGTTGCTAACTTTATTAAGAAAGCAAAATGCTGTGAGTTAAAGAGCGGTGTTGTAGAAGGTACTTACTACGATGCAGCAGGTATTGCAACAATCGCAACTATCCCATCAAGAGACGAACTTATCGCCAAATTTATGGGAAGCATTCAGTCCCCAGTTACAAACTTTGCCCGCGTAATCAAACAGATCGCAGAGCAGAAAGATGGTGGAGCTGCAGAATCCGAAGCAGCAGCTGAATAATTAATATTATAATATAAAGATTTATGGAGGGAAATAAGATGACAACTCAGGAAATTATCGAAGTTATTAAAGGTTTATCCGTATTAGAATTAAATGATTTAGTAAAAGCTTGTGAAGAAGAATTTGGTGTATCCGCAGCAGCAGGTGTTGTAGTTGCAGCAGGAGCAGGTGCTGGAGAAGCAGCAGAAGAAAAGACTGAATTCGACGTTGAGTTAACAGAAGTTGGCGGACAGAAAGTTAAAGTTATCAAAGTTGTTCGTGAAATCACAGGATTAGGATTAAAAGAAGCTAAAGCTGTAGTTGATGGTGCTCCTAAGGCACTTAAAGAAGCAGTTTCTAAAGAAGAAGCTGAGGACATCAAGAAACAGTTAGAAGAAGTTGGAGCTAAAGTTACAGTTAAATAATTGTATTTTTCCAATATTTAATTTCTTGAATGAACGCTCGGAGGGTGTAAGCTCTCCGAGCGTTTTTCGTTTATGCAGCTTGGAGGTATATGATGAGTAAAAAATGCCCTTATGAAAAGAAATGTGGCGGTTGTCAGTATATTGATCTGCCTTATGAAGAACAATTAAAAAAGAAGCAGAAAGAGACGAATAAACTTTTAAGCAGTTTTGGAAAAGTAAAGCCGATCATCGGAATGAAAGATCCATGGCATTACAGAAATAAAGTGCATGGTGTTGTAGCAGGAGACCGTCATGGAAACTGCTTTACAGGAATTTATGAGAATCGAAGCCACCGTGTTATTCGTGTAGATTCCTGCCTGATCGAGAATCAGAAGGCAGATGCTATTATGAATACAGTAACTTCTCTTATGAAGTCATTTAAAATGCGTCCTTACAATGAGGATACCGGATATGGCTTTTTACGTCATATTTTAGTTCGAACCGGCTATCACACCGGACAGATTATGGTTGTTTTAGTTACTGCATCTCCGGTATTCCCATCAAAGAATAATTTTGTCAAAGCGCTTAGAAAAGAACATCCGGAAATTACGACAATCGTGGCAAATGTAAATAATAGAAATACGAGTATGGTTCTTGGTGATAAACAGCAGATTCTTTACGGAAAAGGATATATCGAGGATGTGCTTTGTGGAAAGACTTTCCGTATCTCATCTAAGTCATTTTATCAGGTAAATCCAGTACAGACAGAAGTACTTTATAATAAAGCGATTGAATTTGCAGGACTTACCGGAAAAGAAAGAGTGATTGATGCTTACAGTGGAATTGGTACGATTGGAATGGTGGCAAGTGATCATGCCGGAGAAGTCATTTCTGTAGAATTAAATGGAGATGCTGTCCGCGATGCTGTCTTTAACGCGAAGCAGAATAAAGTAAAAAATATTCGTTTTTATAAAGAAGATGCCGGAGATTTCATGGTAAAAATGGCATCACATAAAGAAAAAGCAGATGTAGTATTTATGGATCCTCCGCGTGCCGGAAGTGATAAAAAATTCTTAGATTCACTTCTTCGCTTAAAGCCAAAGAAAATTGTCTATATTTCCTGTAATCCGGAAACACTTGCTCGTGATTTAAAACATCTTACAGGGAATGGATATAGTGTCAGACAGATTCAGCCTGTAGATATGTTCCCTTCGACCGGTCATATAGAGACGGTTGTGTTAATACAGAGAAAGACTATGTAAAATCCTTGAATTTAAGTGCTCTGTGGGAATTTGTAGTTTCAAAATAGCAGGAGAAAATCAGCGAGAAAAAATAGTCAGAAAAAAGAAATACTGGCATATCCCAGATGCGGCTTCGGAGCGTGTTTAAGATGCGAACGAGCATTTTAAACACAGCGACTATAGAGCAGATGGGATATGCCAGTATTTCTTTTTTCGTCTACACGAAATCTACAATTATTATTTTGTCTTCACAGTCTTTATTGCAGACCATTTTGATGTAGCTGTCTGATATCCGGCTTCTGTATATACGGCGCGGATGCGGACTTTATATCTTGTTTTCTTTTTCAGTTTCTTAAGTTGAGCAGATGTGATCTTAGCCTTGGAAACTTTAATTGTTTTTGTAGCTTTTTTGTTACCGAATCCTTTTGTTGTGTACTGGATTTCATAACCGGTAGCTTTCTTAACTTTTTTCCATGTAACTTTTGCTTTGTTCTTTGTTGTTTTTCCAACTTTAAGAACAGGTTTAGAAAGTTTTACATTTGCTTTCTTTAATGCTGGTGTCGTGTTATTTTTCTTTTCTGTTGTAGAAGGTGTTGTATTGTTCTTCTTTTCTGTTGCAGGTTTAGAAGGAGTAACTGTTTTCTCTTTTAAGCCTGAAAGAGCTTCTGTAAGTTTTGTGTTTGCAGCATCAACAATTGTTTGTGTATTAGCGGATTTTGCTTCTTTTGCTTCTGTTAAAGCAGTCTGAAGTGATTTCCAGGTTTCAGCAGTATATTTGCTGCTATCAAGTGCCGCTGCTTTTTTGATGGAAGCTTCAAGGATAGAAGTATTCAGCTGTACAGTTCCAGATACAGATGGGTAACCGGTTGATGTAAGCTCTATTGTGTAAGAAGCAGATTTGTCTGCAAATACAGGTGTGGAAGAACCATCTTTACCTTTAATTGCTGCATTGAAGTTAATGTTTCCGTCTGCATCAAATAAATCTGTGGCTTTAATTCCGCCTTTTCCTGTTTTTTCTACCTCATTAATTTTAATAGATGTAATATTATTTACATATTTTTCAAAGCTGACACCGGCAGGAAGAGTAATCTGATTATTTTTATTAATGGAGATATCTCCAGTCTTGTAGCCAGATTCTAATGTGAAGGAGGCTACAATATCAGAGTAAGTATCATCTGTAAATACCATAGAATAGGAACCTGCACCAGTATGATCTGTAGCTTTTATCGTCAGAGTATTCTTTGCGTATGTATAATCTGTACCTTCTGTCAGGACAGTTTTTCCCATACTTACGCTGCTTAAAGTATAAGTAGAACCGGAAGGAACAGCAGTAGTATCAACAGAAACGGTTGCACCATCTTTAAAGTTATCGTTGGCGGTAGCTTTAATAATACTGTCAGACCCAGCTAAAGTTTTACATTTTAAGGCAGTGTTGATCACAATATCAGCACCGTCTTTTACAAGATAAGTAACTTTTTTGATTGTTTTACCCTGTAAAGATTCATGACGCTTATAATCAATTGTGTTTCCGTGTTTTTCTTTAAATCCATCTGTTACGGCAAAGGCGAATTTTCCTCCAACCCAGATGTTTTCCAGATGTTCCATACCGTATTTATTACCATCTTTGTCTTCAACAATGATACCAAGTAAGGAATCTTTAGCACTTAACTTAGAAAGAGGGCTGTTTTCAGAAGTTACAGGATCTACTTCATATTGTCCGTAGGAAGACTGTGTTTTGATAGTAAGTGTATCGGAAGTATCTTCGGTAACATCAGATTTCATAGATGTCAAAGTACCATCACCATTTAAGATTTTATATTCAGATGGTGTCGTATCAGATAACTTCATAGAACTAATAATTTCTAATAATTTATTGCTGCATTCTTTCTTATCGGAAATAGCCTTTTTCGCATTTTCATATAATGAAGTTGGAACAGCGATATTTACGTCTTTCATACCGATAATAGAGCCACCCTGTCCGTTTGTATTATCTTCTGAATACGTACTGGAGAAGAAAGATTTGTATTTATTAGTTGTTGCACTACTTACTGCATCATACATACCACTTTCGCGATAAGAAGCTGCTTTATCTTCAGCATCAAGATTTATTTCAGCATCCTCTTCCACATCATTTAATTCTCCGTAATAGAAATCTGCATAAGAAAGATTCGCTGTTCCGTATACATATTTATCAAGAGCATTTTTAGCGTCTGTAAGATGTTTGATTGCCTCATCAACCTCTGCCTGATTAGGAGCCTCTTTTGCTAAAATGTCTTTTGCTTCTTTTAATTCTGTTTCGAAGCTATTCCAGCTCTTTTCTGTATAATCCGATGGGTTTAATCCTTCAACAGAAGAAACAAGTTTGTTTAACTCAGTTGTATCGCCAGCATTTGTGTCAGGTTTTACAATGTTTGCATCAGTAGCTTCAAAGTTATATGTAGAATCAGCGTATCCAAGAGCATAAATGGTTAAACTCCAGTAGCCAGTTCCGTCATATCCTTTTGGAAGCTGGCAGCGAATAGAATTTGTAAGACCTAACTGGATTCCCATACTTTTATGCATCCAGTTATCAGCAGCAAACTTTGTTCCGTAAGTGGCAAGTGCCTTAGAACGTGTGCTGTCATTTCCATAGTAGGTCCATTTTACAGCCTGCATATTAGCGCCAAGATCGCCGTAATTTTTTGTGAAATCTACACGAAGAAATTCACCGTAGCTACCGCTTGCATCCTTTACAGTTGCTCCCATATTGTTTAAATCAGCAGTTTTAAGAGTCTTATCTTTAATACCAGAAGAAGAGCCGTTACTTCTTTGGGTAAATGTGAAGGAACCATCACTCTGCTTTTCGGCAGTCTTTAGGCCATTGGTATCCTTATCAACAGATGCAGTAACATTATAATCCTGCAGATTCTTTTCTCCATAGCCACCAATTAAGGTACCGTTATTTTCTACAACGGAATACTTTTCTTTAAAGCTGGCATAGTCAGAAGATTTTACTTTGACAGGAACATATTTTAATCCAAGAACATCATATTCTGTCATAGTCTGTGTAGTGCCATCGGTTAAGGTAAGAGTACCTCTGTTCCATCCGGCACTGGTACCATCTGTAAAGTAGACAGTTTTTCCATCACTGCTCCAATGGGAAACACTATATTCTCCTTCAGCAGTTTTAATAACTGCAGTACACTGATAACTTCCGCGGTGAAGTCCGTGATTAGTGGTAGCTCTTGTTACTGCATCAAAGGCACCTTTATCTTTTTCATCGTGTGAATCAGCTGTATCAGAAGACGTGGTATCACCTGCTGCCATAACTCCTTCAGCCTTCCAATATTCAGCCCATGTCAGGCCTGCATAGCAGTAAACGTAGTCATCACTATTTTCTGCTGTCTGTGTCTGTACTGTAGATACACTTGCTGCTTTTACAACTGCTGGAGTAATACTGGAAAATACAGTAGTACAAGTCATTGCAAGAGCAAGAGTACCTGCTACAAGTAATTTGTTTCTCATAAGTTCCTCCTTATATTATAATTGGTATTTAAGTTAGCTTATTCTAACGAAAAATATAATAATATACTATTATTAGTCATGTCAAACTGTATATGTATTAATGAAAAAAACTCTCATTTGCTTATAAAAAAATTGCATTGTCAGAACATTTTCTATATAATGTATAAAGTTAGAAAGAACTAATTAAAGTAAGTTTTAAGATAATGGAGGATTGTTGTGATAAATTTTAGAAAAAAAGCAGTTGCGATGTTACTGGCTGCTGTGTTCACTGCAGGAATGCTTTCCGGATGTAGAACATCAGGAGATACAGAGAAAAGTAAGAATGATAGTAGAAAGGCTGTGGAGCAGACAACACAGGCAGAAGCGGATATAAATAGTAAGGCTCAAAATGAAGAGGACAAATCAGAATCAAGAGATATTTTTGCGATGGATACGTATATGACTTTAACGGCTTACGGAAAGAATGCTAAGAAAGCGTTGGATGCGGCGGTTGATGAGATTAACAATATTGAACAGCTTGTTTCTACGGGGATTGACAGCAGTGAAGTTTCGCAGATTAATAAGAATGGGAAAGGTTCGGTATCAGAAACAACAGGATATCTGATTAAGCGCTCAAAAGAGATTTATGACAGCACGAATGGAGTGTTTGACATTACGATTTACCCGATTATGCAGGCGTGGGGGTTCCCGACGGAGAACTATCGTGTTCCCGGAAAGAAAGAGCTGAAGAAGTTAAGGGGACTGATGGGAGCAGATCACGTTTTATATGATGAGAAAAAACAGGAGGTCACTTTAAATAAGGAAGGAATGAAGATTGACCTTGGTGGAATTGCGAAAGGATATACTTCTTCAAAAGTAATGGATATTTTTAAAGAAAATGGAATTTCGAGTGCTGTAATCAGTCTTGGTGGTAATGTACAGACACTAAATGGAAAGCCAGATGGTTCTGATTGGAGAGTGGCGGTCGAGAATCCGGCAGATACGGGAAGTTATATTGGAGTACTTTCCATAAAAGATAAGGCAGTGATTACTTCTGGGGGATATGAGCGTTATTTTAAGCAGGACGGCAAAACGTATCATCATATTATTGATCCGGCTACCGGGTATCCGGCAAATAATGGTCTGACTTCTGTTACGATCGTATCAGATGACGGAACACTTGCAGACGGTTTATCCACATCATTATTCATTATGGGACCGGAAAAAGCACAGAAATACTGGAAAGAACACAGTGATGAGTTTGACACGATTCTTGTAAAAGATGACGGAAGCATTTTAGTTTCAGAGGGAATCGCAGATTATTTTACTAGTGAGTCTGATTTTACGATAATAAAAAAATAATGATACAAAAAATTTCTCATAAAATCAAGTACAAAAAGATTTCGAGAATATAAGAATACAAGAGTACAGGAATACAAGAGTACAGGAATACAAGAGCACATTCAAAAAGAAAGGGAGATATGATGAGAGAAAAGTGGAAAAAATATGTTGGAAAATTTAAAAGTCTTGGTGATAAAGTTTCAGGTGTGAAAGGAATTACAGCGATAATTCCAGCGGTTTGCCTGGCGGTTCTTATGGTGACGGTACTGACTGGATACAAAACCCCACAGGCAAAAAAGTATGAAGCTTCAGAGACAGAAGATATCAGTCAGATTAAGGAAGCGCTTGCGAAGGAAAGTACAGCAGCAATGGCAGAAACAACGAAAAAGAATACAACAAAGAAGGGAAAGAAGGGAGCTATTGATGTAAAAGATGGAACGTATAAAGGTTCTGCAAACGGATATGGCGGAAAAGTTACAGTAAATGTTACTGTAAGCAAAAAGACGATGACAGCGATTGATGTTGTCAGCGCTCCGGGTGAGACGGATTCTTTCTTTCAGCGTGCAAAAGGGGTTATTGATGAGATGCTTACGGCACAGAGTACAGATGTAGATGTCGTGTCCGGAGCAACATACAGTTCAAACGGAATTATCGGTGCAGTAAAAAATGCACTTTTTGGAACGGAGTCTAATAATGCGACAGCAGCAGCGAACGCAGGTAATGCAGGTGATTCGGCTCCGAGTGTTTCTAAAGTAAGTGAATCCGGTACATGGAAGGATGGAACTTATACTGGTTCGGGCAAAGGATTTGGTGGAACTATTTCTGTAAAAGTAACAGTAAAAGATGGAAAAATCAGTGCGATTGATGTAACAAGCGCCTCAGGAGAAACTGCTTCATATTTTAGTAAGGCAAAAGGAATTATCCCAAAGATGATCAGCGGACAGACTACAAATGTGGATGCGGCATCCGGAGCAACCTATAGTTCCAATGGAATTATTACAGCAGTAAGAAATGCTCTTTCAAAGGCGGAAACAGGGAAAAGCAGTACGAAAAAGAAAAAGAAGAAAAACAAAAAAAATAAGAAAAAAAACAGTGGTTCTAACAGCAATAATAACAACAATAATATTGCGGCACCGGCAGAAGGGTATGAAGATGGCACTTATACTGGAAGTGCGGCCTGTTCGGGAGAGCAGTTTAAGGAATATAGTGTAACGGCAAATGTAACGATTAAAAATGGAAAGATTTCTGCGGTGGAGATTTCTTCTACAGCAAAAGGAACAAATCTGAAACAGTTTATGAGCAGAGATGAGATTAAGAATCTTCCATCACTTATTGTCTCTAAAAACGGAACAAGCGGAGTCGATGCTGTCAGTGGAGCAACGTACAGTTCCCATGCTATTTTTAATGCGGTAAATGATGCTTTATCAAAAGCGAAGAAAAATAGTTCTTCTACGGAAAAGAAAGAAGAGACAACAACGGAGAAGAAGGAAGAGACGACAACAGAAAAGAAAGAGGAAACGACCACAGAAAAAAAGGAAGAGACAACAACGGAAAAGAAAGAGGAAACGACTACAGAGAAAAAAGAAGAAACAACAGAAAATCCAGACGAAGGGAAAAACTACAAAAATGGAACATACAAAGTAAGCATAACCTGCGAGCCGGATGAAGATGAGGATTTTGATCCGTATACGATTTCCATGGATATTACAATTAAAAAAGATAAAATTACAGAAATTTCTAATATTACCGCAAATACAAATTCAACGAATAAAGCATATACAAATGATGCAAAGAAAGGAATGGTTTCTAAAATTATAGCAAATGGAAATGCAGATGGTGTAAATACTGTAGCAGGAGCCACCTGTTCTTCTAAAGCAATCAAAGATGCATGCCAGAAGGCATTTAATGCGGCAAAGAAGTAATTTTAAAAAGAGTAGCTTTTGCGTTTATTTAAGAAAAAGTTATCTCAGTCGAGAAGACTCCCACCTCTTTCAGGTGGTGAGTGACAGCAAATTT
>ERZ857693.3461-NODE-3461-length-13040-cov-10.011783_pt1 | contig 13040 bp, 8 predicted proteins | sample MGYA00519765_ERZ857693 | MGnify/ENA primary metagenome ERZ857693 (study PRJEB31778, sample SAMEA3449354) | human gut metagenome | biome: human gut; feature: human-associated habitat; material: faeces | place: United Kingdom | collected 2010/2012 ... | reverse complement strand
CACTGCTGCCTCCCGTAGGAGTCTGGGCCGTGTCTCAGTCCCAATGTGGCCGATCGGCCTCTCAGCCCGGCTACCCGTTGCAGGCACGGTGGGCCGTTACCCCGCCGTCTACCTGATGGGCCGCGACCCCATCCCCTCCCGCCAGGGCTTTCCCGGGCCCCCCATGCGGGGGGCCCGGAGTATCCGGTATTAGCCTCGGTTTCCCGAGGTTGTCCCGGAGGAGGGGGCAGGTTGGTCACGTGTTACTCACCCGTTCGCCACTCTATCCACGCCCGAAGGCGTCTTACTCGTTCGACTTGCATGTGTTAGGCGCGCCGCCAGCGTTCATCCTGAGCCAGGATCAAACTCTCCGTGGAAAGTTAAGGGCGGATGCCCTCAAATCCTAGTTAATTAAATTGAATCAGGGTCCATATGATCGCTTCGGGGGAAGACTCCCCCGAAGCCCTGTCTGGCTTCGTAAAATTCCATCCACAGTATCCGGTTCTCAAGGTTCCCGGCGGGGCTTCGCGCCCGCCGTGCGCTTCGCGTTCCCGCTTGGCGCAGGAATGTATATTACGGACTTGAACTCATAGGGTCAAGGATTAATTTACCTTTTGGTCGAAAAGTTTTTACATACGTCTGATTTGCTTCGGGTGTTTTTCTTGTTTTGCCTGGTAAAACGTATTAGTTACTCTTTCCCGCCTTGCTTCTTAAGATGTGAACCCGTCTTCATAAGTTATATATCGCCTCAAATGCACCACGTCGATATGACTTTAGCGCAAGAATTGCCTTGCGTCTTCCACGCAATTCACCTGCTTGAGCAAGAGCGAAAACTTCTACGAATTCCGCCACAACCGCATGCATCCGGATGCACGGATGCATATTTCGTCCAAGCGTCTCGATGCGCTTGACGAATCCCCATCGAACGAAAAAGAACGTCGTCTTGCACGATGCGCCTCAACCAGACGCACTTTCCCCCATGGCTCCCTATACACAAATGCGGCTGACACCTTCTGGCGTCAGCCGCATTCGCGCTTTATATATCTATATATGCATTGCTTCCCGAACCGCAGTCTTGCGGCTCTCTTAGCGAATGCTAAACATAGAACAGAATGTCATCGTACGTAGGCACCGGCCAGTAGTCGGCGGCAACGATCTCCTCCATGGCGTCCACGGCGGCACGCAGCGCATCCATAGCGGGAACGACCTCGTGCGCGTACACGTTGGCCTGCTCCTGGCCATCGAGGGCCTCAGCCTTCTGATGCACGGCGTCAAGCGCCTTGATGGAGTCGTTGATGGTGGTGATACCGTTGCAGAGCTTGTTGAGCGTGTTCTGCTCGCACTGCATGGCGGCCTCGGCACCGGCGGCACGAATAGTCTCAAGGCCCTTAGCGACCTTGGTGGCATAGGCGGTAATGACCGGGCGATAGGTACGACGCGCCTCGCGAACCATCGTGGTGGCCTCGATGTTCATGAGCTTGTTGTACTTCTCGAGCTTGCAGTCGTAGCGGCACTGAGCCTCGGCCTTGGTCAGGACACCCGTCTCCTCAAAGAGTGCGATGGCCTTATCGGAAACAAAGGCGGGCAGGGCGTCGGCCGTGGTCTTGTTGTTGGCAAGACCACGCTTCTCGGCCTCAACGGGCCACTCATCGGAGTAGCCGTCACCGGAGAACAGGATGCGCTGGTGGTCGGTCAGGACCTTCTTGCAGTACTCGAGCGCAGCGTCCTGGAACTCATCCTCGGGCGTACCCTCAAGCGCGTCGGCGAAGGACTTGAGCGACTTGGCCACGGCGGCATCGAGCACCAGGTTGGAGTCGGAAACGTTCTGCTCGGAGCCGCAGGCACGGAACTCAAACTTGTTGCCGGTGAAGGCGAACGGGGAGGTGCGGTTGCGGTCGGTGTTGTCCTGCATCAGTTTGGGCAGGGTATCGGCGCCCAGGTCGAGCACGCCGCGCGTGGCATGGACGGAAGCCTTGCCATCGATGATCTTCTCGACGACCTCGGTAAGCTGGTCGCCCAGGAAGATGGACATAATCGCCGGAGGAGCCTCGTTGGCGCCCAGACGATGATCGTTGCCGGCCGAGGCAACGGAGGCACGCAGAAGCTCCTGATAGTTATCGACGGCCTCGATCACCGCGGTGAGGAAGACGATGAACTGCAGGTTGTCGAGCGGGGTGTCGCCCGGGTCGAGCAGATTCTCGGATTCGGTGCCAAGCGACCAGTTGTTGTGCTTGCCCGAACCGTTAATGCCCTCGAAGGGCTTCTCGTGCAGCAGGCAGACCAAGTCATGGCGGGAGGCGATGAGCTTCATCTTCTCCATCATGACCAGATTCTGGTCGATGGCCTCGTTGACTTCGCCATAGACGGGGGCAAGCTCATGCTGGCAGGGAGCAACCTCGTTGTGCTTGGTCTTGGCGGGAATGCCAAGCGCCCACAGCTCATCGTCCAGATCCTTCATATAGGCCGAGACGGTGGGGCGGATAGCGCCAAAGTAGTGCTCCTCGAGCTCCTGGCCCTTGCAGGGAGCGGCGCCAAAGAGGGTGCGGCCGGTAATGACCAGGTCCTTGCGCTTGCGGTAGGCGTCCTTCTTGATCAGGAAGTACTCCTGCTCGTCGCCCACGGAAGGAACGACCTTCTTGGGGGTCTTGCCAAACAGCGCCAAAACGCGCTTAGACTCACGCGAGAGCGCGGTCATGGAGCGCAGCAGCGGGGTCTTCTTGTCCAGGGCCTCGCCCGTGTAGGAGCAGAAAGCCGTGGGGATGCACAGGACATCGTCCTTGATAAAGGCGGGGCTGGTGGGGTCCCAAGCGGTGTAGCCACGGGCCTCGAAGGTGGCGCGCAGGCCGCCGTTGGGGAAGCTCGAGGCATCGGGCTCGCCCTGGATGAGGTTCTTGCCCGTAAACTTGGTAATGGCGGTGCCGTCGTGGTTGGGCTCCAGGAAGCTGTCGTGCTTCTCGGAAGTAATGCCCGAAAGCGGCTGGAACCAATGCGCGTAGTGCGTCGCGCCCTTGGAGATGGCCCAGACCTTCATGGCGTGGGCAACGGCGTTGGCCACGTCCAGGTCGAGCGGCTCGCCGCCCTCGAGGGTTGCAGCAAGGCGCTTCCAAATGTCCTTGGGGAGGTAGTCCTTCATGACTTCCTCAGAGAACACCATGGTCCCGAAGCGGTCAGTAAGATCGGCCATACGGAACTCCCTTCGTATCGGCACCGCGTGAGAAGCGGTGTTGATTACTAACGAACGAGTCATAGCTTAGACTCGCCGTGTTTCCGCGACATTACCGTTATGTTGCTGTCGCGAAACCAATCAATGAGGTTACCCTATCGAGGCGGCGTTGCCACCCTCAACAGCCAATCAACTGCATAAATTGCAGACCTCTCCCCATGGTTTAAGGGCGGTCAATTTGGGATGGGGCTCTATTAACTGGTATTTTGCATCAGATACCAGTCTTTATAGTCCGTGCCTAGATTAGCCGCTCTGTTATAGAGAAAGCCGATAGCAAGGCATCTTTGATTGGTATCCCCGAATAACGAGTGAAACTCCACCGTGACACAGTGGTGCTGTAGAATCCTTACAACACATCACACTATTACGTATCTAGAGGAGCACGATATGCGCGTCGACGAGGTTTTTAAGCAGGCAGCATCCCAGGGCACCGCGCCCGTTTCGTTTGAGATGTTCCCGCCCAAGGGCGAGCTCACCCTCGACACGGCTCGCGAAGTGGCAGGCAATCTGTGCAAGCTTTCGCCGAGCTTTGTCTCGGTCACCTGCTCGGCCGGCGGCTCGGGCAACGGTGCCACCACCGCCCCCATCGCGCATATGATTTCGAGCGAATTCGACACGCCCTCGGTGGCACACCTTACCTGCGTGGGCCGCTCGCATGCCGATATCGCCGCCAAGATCGACGAGTATCGCACCGCCGGCGTTGAAAACATCCTGGCCCTGCGTGGAGATCTCCCTGCCGGCGCGACCGAGGACGACAAGCCCGCCTCCGACTACGCCTACGCCCGCGACCTCATCCCCGAGCTCGTCGACGCCGGCTTTTGCGTGGGCGCCGCAGCCTACCCCGAGGGCCACATTGCCTGTGAGGACCTTAACCTCTCGGTCGAACACCTCAAGCAAAAACAGGACGCCGGCGCGAGCTTCTTTGTGACGCAGCTCTTCTTTGATAACGAGTGCTTCTACCGTTTTCGCGAGCTTGCCAACAAGGCCGGCATCACCGTGCCCATTACCGCGGGCATCATGCCGTTTATGGGCAAGTCGCAGATCAGCCGCATGGTCTTTATGTGCGGCGCGTCGCTGCCCTCCCCCGTCATCAAGATTCTCGCCAAGTACGAGAATGACCCCGAGAGCCTGCAGGCAGCTGGTGTAGATTATGCAGCCCGCCAGCTTTGCGACCTCAAGGAGCACGGCGCCGACGGCCTGCACCTGTACACTATGAACCGTCCTGCGATCGCCGCGACCATTATGGAGCGCCTGGGGTAATGGAAAAACCGCACATCGATACAACCGCTGTCGAAGTGCCGGCCGACCTTGCGTCGCCGGCGCTTTACCGTGTCGATGCTGCGCACCATCCCCGTGTCGACCGTGCCGAGATGCTGCGGTATCTGGGTTACGGCGGCCAGCAGATTGAGCCCGAGCTGTCGCAGCGTATTGAGCTTGTCGTTGAACGTCTGGAACTGGACATTGAGCCCCGTGGCGTGCGCCGCGTATTTGCCATCGATGCCACGGGCGTGGACGAGCAGGGCAAGCCTTGCATCCGTCTGGTTGGCACCAACGTTGAGCTGCGAGGTCGCGATATCTATCGTCATCTTAAGGACGCCCGCTTTGCCGCACTCATGGCGTGCACCCTCGGCATGGACGCCGAGCGTCGCCTGCGCACCACGGGAGCCCAACATCCCCTGGAGGGCGCCGTGCTCGACGCCGCGTGCTCCGCTTACGTGGAAGCCGCCGTTGAGCAAATGGACCAGCAGGTCAAGACGGACGCCGCCACACGCGGGCTCGCCGGCAACTGGCGCTTTAGTCCCGGCTATGGCGACTGCCCGCTCTCGGCCCAGCGCTCGATCGTCAATGCGCTCAACGCCACGCGGCTCATCGGGCTTACCGTCACACCCACCAGCCTGCTCATGCCCACCAAAAGCGTGACCGCGGTGATCGGTCTGTTTGATGGCGAGGTCCACGACGCCCAGACCCGCCCCACCTGCAATATCTGCCGCATGCGCGAACACTGCCGCTTCCGCGCCGCCCACACCACCTGCTATTCCAGCCATTAGGAGCCCCGATGTTTACTCCGCTTATCACTCATGATTCTGACGGCACTGCATTGGCGGCACCCGTTGATGCCGCACGTCGCAACGGTGCCACGTACAAGACGCGCACGATCGACGACCTTCGCATTAAGGATGACCGCCTGCGTGCGGCCATCGAGGGCACGGGACACCTGCTGTTCGACGGCGGCATGGGCACCATGTTGCAAGCGGCCGGCATGAAGGCCGGCGCCCTGCCCGAGCTGCTCAACTTTGAGGAGTCCCAGGTTATCACTGATATCCAACGTCAATATGTCGAGGCCGGCTGCGACGTGATTACCGCCAACACCTTTGGCGCCAACGCCCACAAGCTCGACGGTGCCGCCACCGTGGCAGACGTCTTTGCCGCGGCCGTCGCCTGTGCCCGCGAGGCCGGCGCCCGCTACGTCGCCGGCGATATCGGCCCCATCGGCGCGCTGCTTCGCCCCCTGGGTACCCTGAGCTTCGACGAGGCCTACGACCTCTTTGCCGAGGAAGTGCGCGCAGGCGTCGATGCGGGCGTGGACCTCTTTATTATCGAGACCATGACCGACCTGGCCGAGATCAAGGCGGCTGTCCTCGCCTGCCGCGAGAACTCCGACCTGCCCGTCTTTGCCACCATGACCTTCGAGGAAGACGGCCGCACCTTCCTGGGCACGAGTCCCGAGGTGGCCGCTATCACGCTCGACGCCATCGGCGCCGACGTTTTGGGCATCAACTGCAGCCAAGGACCGGCCGAGCTACGAGGACTCGCCGCACGTATGCTCACCGTTACCGACAAGCCTGTTATGGTGCAGGCCAACGCAGGACTGCCCCACGTGGACGACGACGGCAATACCGTCTTTGATATCCAGGCCCCCGAATACGCCGAAGCCGTCGCCGGCATGATCGCCGACGGCGTGAGCGTCGTGGGCGGCTGCTGCGGCACCACGCCGGCGCACATGGCGGCCTTGCGCACGCTTATCGATAACCACACGCCCAGCCCGCGCCGCCGCAAGCCCAGCATGTCGGTCACGAGCGCTCAAACGGTCGTGGACCTTCCCTGCGACGGCCACAAGATCGCCGTCATCGGCGAGCGCATCAACCCCACCGGCAAAAAGCGCCTGCAGCAGGCCCTGCGCGACGGCGACCTGGACTACGTCGTGAGCCAGGGCATCAGCCAGCAGGAACAGGGCGCCGACATCCTGGACGTCAACGTGGGCCTGCCCGAGATCGACGAGGTCAAGATCATCCAACAGGCCACCGAGCAGCTCCAGGGCTCCACGCTGCTGCCGCTGCAGATCGACTCCACCGACCCCGCAGCCGTCGAGGCCGCCGTGCGCCGCTACGCCGGCAAGCCCATCATCAACTCGGTCAATGGCAAGCAGCAGATCATGGATGAGATCTTTCCGCTGGTCGCCCACTACGGCACCAACGTTGTCGGCCTTACGCTCGACGAAGGCGGCATCCCCGATACCGCCGAGGCCCGCTTCGCCATCGCCGAGCACATCGTGGCCGAGGCTGCCCGTTACGGCATCGGACCGGACCGCATCCTCATCGACTGCCTGGTCATGACCGCCTCGACCAACCAGCGCCAGGCCGAGCAGATCCTGCGCGCCATGTCCCTGTGCAAGGAGCGCCTGGGCGTCAAATGTGCGCTCGGCGTGTCGAACATCAGCTTTGGCCTGCCTGCCCGCCCGCTGCTGGGTTCGGTCTTTTTGGCCGCCGCCTTTGGCGCGGGCCTGGACGCCCCCATCATGAACCCGGGCTCCAAGCGCTTTATGGATACCGTCTACAGCTATCGCGTCCTGAGCGTTGAGGACGAGGGCTCGACCGGATACATCGAGCGCTATGCCGGCTGGACCGATCCGTACAAGATCGCCGCCAACCCGGCAGCTGCTCAGGCAGTATCGACCGACGCTGTGCCCGCTGCTGGCACCGCCGGCACCGACGGCAACGACGGCCCGATTCGTCGCATGGTCGTCTCGGGCCGCAAAGGCGAGATCGCTGCCGAGACCGAGCGCCTGCTGGCCGACCACGACGCCATGGACCTCATCAACAATCACTTTATCCCCGCCCTCGACGAAGTTGGCGTCCTCTTTGACCAGGGCAAGTTCTTCTTGCCGCAGCTCATGGCCTCGGCCGAGGCCGCGCGCGTGGGCTTCGACACCATCAAGCGCCTGATGCCCGCCGGCGAGATTGCCGACAAGGGCAAAATCTGCGTGGCCACCGTCAAGGGCGACATCCACGATATTGGCAAGAACATCGTCAAAATGCTGCTCGACAACTACGGCTACACCGTCTTTGACCTGGGTCGCGACGTCGATCCGCAGGAAGTACTCAAGACCGTCAAGGAGCGCGACATCAAACTCGTCGGCCTCTCGGCGCTTATGACTACCACAGTCGTCGCCATGGAGGAGACCATCAAGCTGCTTCATACTGAGGTGCCGGGCGTCAAGATCATCGTAGGCGGCGCCGTACTCACCCCCGAATACGCCAAGCAGATCGGCGCGGACTACTACGCCAAGGACGCCGCCGAAAGCGCTCGTATCGCCGAAGAGGTCTTTGGGCAGTAACACAACGGAAACAACCGAGCACCAAAACGTGCCGCATGCGCCACTTGGCACGTGCGGCACGTTAAAATAGATAAGACTATGCTCGTTTTGGCAGATAGGAGCGCAAGGATGGCAATCACGCCCGCAGAAATCGCGGAAACCCGCGGCATGGTTGAGGAACAGAACCTCGACATCAGGACCATCACCATGGGTGTTTCGCTCATGGGTTGCGGCGACGAGAACCTCGACCGCATGTGCACGAAAATCTACGACCACGTGACGCACACGGCTGAGCATCTGGTCGAGACCGCCGAGAACCTCGAGCGCGAGTACGGTATCCCCATCGTCAACAAGCGCGTTTCCGTCACCCCGGTGGCGCAGATCGCCGCGTGCTGCAAGGATGAGGACCTCACCCCCATGGCGCATGCCCTCGACCGCGCGGCCGAGACGCTCGGCATCGATTACCTGGGCGGCTTCTCCGCACTCGTCCAGAAGGGCATCGGCGACGCCGACCGCCGCGTCATCCAGTCCATCCCCCAGGCGCTCGCTACCACGAGCCGCGTCTGCTCCAGCGTCAACGTCGCCAGTCTGCGCGCCGGTATCAACATGGATGCCGTGCTCATGGCCGCCCAGACCATCATCGATGCCGCCAAGCTCACGGCCGACCAGGACTCCGTCGGCGCCTCCAAGTTTGTCTGCTTTGCCAACATGGTCGAGGACTCCCCGTTTATGGCGGGCGCCGTCCACGGCGGTGGCGAGGCCGACGCCGTCATCAACGTAGGCGTTTCGGGCCCCGGCGTTATGGCCGCAGCCCTGGAGACGCTGCCCGATTCCGCATCGATGATGGAAGTCGCCGAAAAGATTAAGCAGACCGCCTTTAAGATCACCCGCGCCGGCGAGCTCATGAGCCGTGAGGCAGCCCGCCGTCTGGGTGTCGAGAAAGGCATTGTCGACCTGTCGCTGGCTCCCACGCCTGCCATCGGCGACTCCGTTGCCCGCATCCTCGAGATCATCGGCGTGGGCACCTGCGGTGGCCCCGGCACGACCTGCGCGCTCGCCATGCTCAACGATGCCGTCAAGAAGGGCGGCGTCATGGCCAGCTCCAGCGTGGGCGGTCTCTCCGGCGCCTTTATCCCCGTGTCCGAGGATGCCGGCATGATCGCCGCCGTCGAGGCCGGTGCGCTTTCGCTCGAGAAGCTCGAGGCCATGACCTGCGTGTGCTCCGTTGGCCTGGACATGATCGCCATCCCCGGCGACACCCCGGTCGAGACCGTCGCCGGCATCATCGCCGACGAGATGGCCATCGGCGTCATCAACAACAAGACCACGGCCGTCCGCGTGATTCCCGCCATCGGCAAGGGCGTGGGCGACTGCGTCGAGTACGGCGGCCTGTTTGGCCGTGCGCCCATCATGCCGGTGAACCCCAACGCCGGCACCGTGCTTGCCCACCGTGGCGGACGCTTCCCGGCGCCGCTGAACTCGCTGAAGAACTAGCTGAGGGGGACTGGCGAGGAGCCCCGGGGAGGGCAAATATATAAGGTCGCCTGCTCGGACAGTCCTGACTCGCACGGAGAGCACATTAAGTGCTCTCCGGCTCGTGCGGAACTCGCGATCGACCTTATATATTTGCCCTCCCCGGGGCTCCCGCACAACGGGACCTCAGTTGGGTTCTATCCCTTTGGCAGTCGCTTCGCTTCTGCCCCACTTTGCTGGTATGGCGGTTTGGCGTTGGAACGGTTCTTTTCTGATATATGCTGGTTGCGGCTCTTCTTTTGGGGGGAGTCGCTTTTTTGTTGCTAGGAGGTTGGCCCGTGGTTGATGGGGAGATTCGTTCTGAGCTGCTTGCTGCGGATTGGAATGGCGAATGGATGCGTCTGCAGGCCGCTCGGCATCGGGCTGATGATTCTTTTGAATGGGATAAGCGAGCTCGACATTTTCGACCTCTTGAGACTGCCCCTTATGCTCGGGATTTTATGAAATTGCTGGCTCTTGAGCCTGGTGAGTCGGTGCTCGATATGGGGTGTGGAGCTGGGTCGATTGCCATTCCGCTTGCTCAGGCTGGGCATCCTGTGATTGCTGCTGACTTTTCCCCTGCTATGTTAGGCACGCTTGATGCTGGTATTGAGTACTATGGGCTCGAGGATCGCATTACGCCGCTTGAGCTCGCTTGGGATGATGATTGGGATTTGGTTGGACCGGTCGCGAAAGCGGTGGATGTTGCCTTTGCCAGTCGGTCGGTTACGACGACCAATCTAAAAGGCGCGCTTGCTAAGCTTGATCGTACGGCTCGTCGGCGTTGTGCTGTCACGATGGTCGCCAACTCCAGCCCGCGCTATGACCTGCACGTGATGAACGCCATCGGCGCCTCGGTTACCTGCAGTAATGGCTTTGTGTATGCCTTCATCATCCTCATTCAGATGGGCGCGTTGCCGCAGGTTACGTACTTTGAATCGCCTCGTCGCGATACCTTCGATAGCCTTGAGGCAGGTGTGGCAGACTTCTCCCGCATGCTTGAGCATGGCAACGAGGATAAGGTCGACCGTCTGCGCGACTACATCGCCCAGCACATGATCGAGAATCCCCATGCCGGTGAGCCGGGCTCCAAGGGCGTGCCGCAGGGGCGCTATATGCTCGATCATGTCCGCAAGGTTCGTTGGGCGTTTATTGCATGGGAGCCGGTTTCTGCGCCCAGCTCATAGCCTGTTCGCAGCCCGCACTGCCCACTCACTCGGCATCCGCATTCTTTTTGAACTGGGCAAACGCGCTCCACACCACGCCGTTCCTGCGCTATCGTGGGACAGCTCACGTAGATTAAGGCCCCGTCGCGGGGCGCCCCATACATAGAAAGCGAGAATCCATGGCACTGACAGGAGCCCAGGTCAAGCAGCTTCGCAGCATGGCCCATCACCTCAACCCCGCCATCATCATCGGCAAGTCCGACGTCAACGAGGGCACCGTCGAGCAGACGGTCGCCTACCTGGAGAAGCACGAGCTCGTTAAGTGCTCCGTGCTCGATGGCTCTAGCCTTTCCGCCCGCGAGGCCGCCGAAGAGCTCGCCGAGCGCTGCCACGCCGAGGTCGTCCAGGTCATCGGCCGCAAGTTCTCGCTGTATCGCGAGTCCTCGCGCAAGGACATCGAGAAGATCAAGCTCGTCTAAGAGCCAATGATCCGGCGAACCAACACATAGCAAGCTTACGGGTGCCCAAGTACTTTGGGCACCCGTTTTTTATCGCTCGACCAGCACGCGATTGAGCCGCCCCTCCACCAAGCGCTCGTATAGACGCCGCGTCTCGGGCTCGGGCACGCCATTGACCTGCTCCCTCAGATGGTGCATATGCCCACTGTATAGCTCGACGATATCGCGCCGCCGCCCCGCCGCACTGTAGACGCGCATGGCGCAGCGCACCATATCCTCACGCGCCGTTTCCTGCCGAAGCCCCGACTCCGCCAGCCAAATCGCCGACTGCAGATTATTTTCTTCTAGAGCGGCATTTGCTCCCTTAATCATGCAATCGATGTACTTTGACTGCATAATGCGCCGCATGCGCAAAAAGTAGGTGGGATTACAGCCATTGGGAACATACAGCGGTCCGGCATAAAGTTGCTCAATCTTAAGGCACAACTCAACTAAATGGGGCCCGCGCGCACCCGTGCGATTTCCCAAAACCTCGCGGCTTATCTGGTCAAACAGCCGTACATCGGTCTTGACGTAGTCGCCGTTGAGTCCGATGCATTCATTTTGGATGAGCACACACGACTTGCCATCCGGCGTCGGTCCCAAGGCCGACCGCAAGCGCGATATCGTCGAGTACAGGTTGTTGCGGGCGCTATTGAACTCGGCATGGGGCCACAGCTCCATGGCCAGCGTCTCACGATCGACGAGCGCATCCATGCCCAGCGCAAGCCGCTCGGCAAGTGTCGCCGCCTTCTTGCGACGCCACATTTTGTCCGTGATGGGAAACCCGTCGCGCTCGGCGCGAAACGCACCAAACATGCGAATCTCGATATGGTCGATGGTATCAACGGCTTCAACCTCGCCGGCCTGGAACAGGCGCTCGCCCTCCCCTTCCAAATCGTCGCGCAGCGAGTACCGCGACAGTTCGCGCACGGGAAGCTTCTTGCGTATCCTGGCCGCCGGCTCGCCCAGACAATGCATGGCAAGGCGCGCAAAGAGCCGATACGATGGCTCTAGAATCCCCGCACGATTCATGGACATCCAGGCCGCAAGGTCGCTGTCTCGGCCCGCACAGGCCAAATGCAGCGCCACCATCCAGGCTTCTGCGCCACCAACCTGCGTCTGGCTTATATCGAGCAACTCCGCTTCCTCGCGAACCGAAACCATCGAGGTGTTACGCAGATATGCCGCACGCTCCAGCAGCAATGCGTTATCGCGCATGTACGCAATCGACTCCTCGGCAAGTTTGAGCACTTGGACCGCACGGAACTTTGCATTAACCGGCCGTCCCTCTGCCAGCGACTGCCAGCCTTCTAGCAACAGGCCAAACAGCTGAATCTGGTTGTCGCGCATGCGCACGGCAAAACGATCGAGCTCGTTGAACGCCGCATCGTCGGTTACCGGCAAGCCGGAAAGGAGCCGCCGTGCCGCCAACACCATGCGCACCCAGATAGCCATCGCCTTAAGCCCACGTACGTCGAGCGCCTCCCGCACCACCGTCATCTCGTCGTCGCGCTCGTCGGTTCCCGCAAACGACCCGTCAAAGAGCTCCACCAGCATGCTGTCGGCCCGTATAACAATCCCCGCGATGTCGAGCTCGCAGTCGTAGGCCTTGCTCGTTTTGAGCTGCTGTAGAACGTCGCCGTCATCTCCCCGTTCGGTCAGGCATCGCTTGACCTCGATATGCGCAGACAACATGTCGAGTGCGGTGTGGGACGTCTCTATTTCTGGCACGGCCAGGTTCGTAGGAAGCCCAAGCCCGTTGTCCCCATAGCAAACAGCCGTCAGTGTCTGGGCTACCCTCCATGAAACAGGGTCTATTTCACAGGCCGCCCGTTCGCCCTCGCGCTCGATGACCGATGCCATATAGCGGGCGAGCTTTGTGTTGGACACGCTGACCGCTGCCAGATATACGCCAAGCGCCTCGGCAGGCGTTGGCTCTAGAGCCGGATCGTCGGCATCGATCGTACCCAGCGCTGCTCGGCAGATATCGGCCCCGTGCCCCGTCAGAGCAAGATCGACCCCATACTGCCCAGCAAGTTCAAGGACCGCTTCACGGTCCAAAAAGG
>ERZ857693.3455-NODE-3455-length-13082-cov-8.721425_pt1 | contig 13082 bp, 10 predicted proteins | sample MGYA00519765_ERZ857693 | MGnify/ENA primary metagenome ERZ857693 (study PRJEB31778, sample SAMEA3449354) | human gut metagenome | biome: human gut; feature: human-associated habitat; material: faeces | place: United Kingdom | collected 2010/2012 ... | reverse complement strand
TAGGAGCTGTTAAGGCAGCAGTAGAAAGCGGAAGCGCAGCAGCATCCAGACTTGGTGAATTAGTTGCTACACACGTAATCCCAAGACCACATACAGATGTAGAGAAAATCCTGCCTGTATTAAAATAGTAATCCATCGTAACTGTCCGGTATCTGCACAGCAGACTGCCGGATGGTTATAATCCGTCATATTTGACAGAAAGCAGGTGTATTCTTGGAATCTAATAATATTGAACTGATTACCAGAATGGTCATTCAGGCAATCAATCAGAATGAAAAAAAAGGCGATGGATTCATGGTTCCCATCGGGGTTTCCGCAAGACACATTCACCTGACACAGGAACATGTAGAAGCATTGTTCGGACCCGGATATCAGCTTACGAAGAAGAAAGAGCTGATGGGAGGTCAGTTTGCTTCTAATGAAACAGTTACCATTGTGGGACTGAAACTTCGTGCCATTGAGAATGTAAGAATCCTTGGACCGGTGCGTAAAGCTTCACAGGTTGAGGTATCTGCGACAGATGCCATTAAGCTTGGAATGAATGTTCCGGTTCGCGAATCCGGAGACGTTGCAGGAAGTGCACCAATCGCAATCGTAGGTCCAAAAGGAGCCGTTTATCTGAAAGAGGGATGTATCGTGGCAATGCGCCATATACATATGTCTCCGAAAGATGCACAGGCTGCAGGTGTGAAGGACGGCGATATCGTATCAGTAAAGGCAGATAATGAGAGAGGAACCATCTTCAATCAGGTCAAAATCCGTGTAGACGACAGCTTTACACTGGAAATGCATATTGATACAGATGAAGCAAATGCAGCAAAGATTGCTACAGGCACTACCGTAACAATAATTAAATAATATCGGGGGCCAAAGGTCAAAAAGCCGTTCGTGCCTGCACGATAAGGTTTTTGAACAGAAACCCTTAAGCGTTAATTGGGGGCAGAAGTATTTGCCCCCAATATTATTATCAGAAATAATTTGGAGGCTCATATGATCGTAGGCAAAGTTGTAGGAAGTGTGGTATCCACACGAAAGAGTGAGAAGCTGATTGGAAGTAAATTTATGATTATCGAGCCTGTGCATCATATGAAAGGCGACCTGAGCCAGCTGGTTGCGATCGATATGATCGGAGCCGGAGTTGGTGAATATGTGTTGGTGGCACAGGGAAGCGCAGCAAGAATAGGCTGCGGCGTAGAAACAGCACCGGTAGATGCCGCAATTGTCGGTATCATTGATGACGGTGCAGGATTGGAGTAACGCCATGGAAATCAAAGAATTACAGGATATTATACAGCAGAATGGTGTGGTAGGTGCCGGCGGAGCCGGATTCCCTACTTATATGAAGCTTACAGACAAGGCCAATACCATTCTTATGAACTGTGCAGAGTGTGAACCATTACTGAAATTACACAGACAGTTATTGGAAAAACACGCATATGAAATTATGAAAACATTCCATATGATCCAGGAGACGGTTGGTGCTTCTGAAGCAATTATTGGAATTAAGAAGTCTTATGTACAGACAATTCATGCATTAAATCAGCATATTGAAGAATTTCCTGGCATGAGGCTGCATCTTCTGGACGAAGTTTATCCGATGGGAGATGAGGTTGTACTTATTTATGAGGCAACCGGAAGAGTAGTACGGCCGGGAGGACTGCCGATCGAGCAGGGAGTAGCCGTATTTAACGTTGAAACTGTATACAATGTATATCGTGCTGTGGAAGAGAAGCAGCCGGTTACAGACAAATATGTATCTGTTGTTGCAGAAGTAAGTGATCCTGTTACAGTGAGAGTTCCCCTGGGATGTACTCTGGAGGAAGTGGTAGCACAGGCAGGCAGCACAACAGTGAAGGATCCTGTCTATTTCGTAGGCGGCCCGATGATGGGGCGTATCGGAAATGGTTCAGATCCGGTGACAAAGACAACAAATGCGATTTTGGTCCTTCCAAAAGACCATCTTATTGTAGCGAAGAAGCAGCGGACTTCTTCCATAGATTTAAAACGTGCAGCATCTATCTGCTGCCAGTGCAATACCTGTACAGATTTATGTCCGAGACATAATCTGGGACATCCGATCGATCCGGCGAAATTTATGAGAGCTGCATCAAATAATGATTTCAGAGACCTGAATCCATATATAGATGCTTCCTTCTGCAGTTCCTGCGGTGTATGTGAGATGTACTCATGTCCGCAGAGTCTTGCACCGAGAAGTCTTCTCGCAGATATGAAGGGCGGTCTGAGAAAAGCAGGTATCCGTCCTCCGCAGGGTGTACAGCCGAAACCGGTACAGGAATCCAGAGAATACCGTAAGGTTCCGGAAGAACGTCTGATGGCGCGACTTGGTCTTACGAGATATGACAAGGATGCTCCTCTGAAAGAAGAACTTGTACAGGTTAAGAAAGTAAGGATATTATTGAGCCAGCACATCGGAGCACCTGCACAGGCAGTGGTCAAAGCCGGTGATGAGGTAACAAGAGGGCAGATGATCGCACAGCCGGCACAGGGCTTAAGTGTTGGTATTCATGCTTCTGTCAGCGGTAAAGTAACAGAAGTAACAGACCGTTACATTATTATTGCAGTAAAGTAGAAAGGACGTGCACAAAATGAGTAAAGCAATCGGAATGATTGAATTTAAAACCACATCTACAGGCGTTACTGCAGCAGATGCTATGGTAAAAACATCTGAGGTAGAGATCGTCGAGGCACAGACCGTATGTCCTGGTAAATATATTGCAATTATTACCGGTGACTTAAGTGCGGTAAAGGCCGCCGTTGATACGGCAGTAACTACATATGAGGATAAATGCATTGACAGCTTTGTGCTGGGCAATCCGCATGAATCCATTTTCCCGGCAATTTACGGAACTACTCAGGTAGAAGATATCAGTGCGCTGGGAATTCTTGAAACTTATGATGCAGCTTCCATTATCGAAGCAGCAGACCAGGCAGCTAAGACTGCGATCGTGGATCTGATAGAACTTCGTATTGCTAAAGGTATGTGCGGAAAATCATATATGATGATCACCGGTGAAGTTTCTGCGGTAGAGGCTTCCATTGACAGGGCAAAAGAACTTGTAGCTGCCAAGGGTATGTACCTGGATTCTTCCGTTATCGCACATCCTGACAGAAGAATGATCGACAGTATTTTATAATATCCGGGGTAAGAAGTTTCTGACCCTGACACTCATAAAAAATTTCTCAAAAAAAGGGGGCAAAGATATGCTTGCACTGGAGAGAAGAAATCTGATTCTCGAAAAATTACAGGCAGAAAAGCGAGTGGTGGTCAGCGAGCTGAGCCAGCTTTATGACGTCTCTGAAGAGACCATACGCCGTGATCTGGATAAACTTGAAAAGGAAGGACTTGCGATAAAAAGTTATGGCGGTGCTGTGATCAATGAGGATGTAAGCATTGATTTGCCTTTCAATGTACGTAAGAACCAGAATGTTACAGGAAAGCAGAAAATGGCTGAACTTGCAGCTTCCCTTGTGAAAGACGGAGATCATATTTTCCTGGATGCGAGTACTACGGCAGTTTTTGTGGCGAAAGCATTAAAGGAAAAAGAACGTCTTACCGTAATTACCAATTCCATGGAAATACTTCTGGAGTTAGCTGATGTATCCGGGTGGAACATTATCTCCACCGGAGGCGTAATGAAAGAAGGATATCTGGCTTTTCTTGGATCAAAGACAGACGAATCCATACGTTCTTATTATGTAGATAAGGTTATCTTTTCGTGTAAGGCACTGGATCTGGAATGGGGGATTATGGAATCTCAGGAAGCTTTTGGCTCTACCAAGAGAGCGATGATCGGTTCCGGACGAAAGAAAATTCTGGTTGTTGACAGTTCTAAATTTGATCAGACAGCGTTTTCCGTAGCTGGAAGCATGAAAGAAGTAGATATTATAGTGACGGACAAAGAACCGACAGAACGCTGGAAGAAGCACTTTGAGAAATTTAATGTAAAATGCCTATATCCTGTCTGACAAAGAAAATAGGAGTATGATACAATGAATACTTTTGAGATGAAAACCGCGATCCATTTTGGGGATAACGCATTAGACAGATTAAAAGAGATCCCGTATAAAAGGGTTCTCATTATAACAGATCCATTTGTGGTACAAAGTAAAATGATCGATCTGATCACTGCTCCTTTAAACAGTGCAGATATTGAATACGATATTTTCCATGACGTTGTGCCGGATGCACCTGTGGACAAGATTGCAGAAGGGGTAAAGAAGTTCCTGGAATATCAGCCGGAAGCAGTTGTTGCAGTCGGTGGTGGTTCTGCGATTGATTCTTCCAAGGCAATCAGAGAATTTGCACTGAAGATCAACAATTACGGAAAAGTAGGTCTGATCGCAATTCCGACGACAAGTGGTACCGGATCAGAAGTTACTTCTTTTGCAGTAGTAAACGATACTGCAGCACATGTAAAATATCCGCTGATCTCAGAGAGCCTTACAGCAGATGAAGCAATTCTGGATGCAGAACTTGTAAGGAGTGTTCCGCCGGCCATCACAGCGGATACTGGTATGGACGTGTTTACACATGCGCTGGAATCATACGTAAGTACTGCACATAATGAATTCTCTTCTGCACTTGCGGAGAAAGCCATTGAAATTTGCGGGGTATTTCTGCTGAGAGCATATCTGGACGGCAGTGATATGCATGCGCGTAAAAAAATGCATGTAGCTTCCTGTCTGGCTGGTTTATCCTTTAATACAGCAGGTCTTGGAATCACTCACAGCATGGCTCATCAGCTGGGAGCAATGTTCCATATTCCGCATGGAAGGGCAAATGCTATGCTGCTTCCGCATATCGTAGAATTTAATTCTGATATCAATAAGCACAGTAAGAGCCAGAAAGAGTATCTTCCGGCTGTAAAGAGATACGCCAATGTTGCGCACATTCTCGGACTGAGCAATTATAATAAAGTAATGACGGTCCGTTCTCTGGTAAACTGGATTCAGTTTATGCAGAAAGAGATGAATATTCCGCTGACGATTCAGGAACTGGGAACAATTGCACCGGAAGAATATTTTGCAGCAATTGACAAGATGGCAGACGCAGCACTTGCAGATGCCTGCACAGTGAATAATCCGAGAGTTCCGACTAAAGAAGATATTATAAAGATTTATACGAAATTATGGTCATTCTGAAAATGAAGACAATAATTTCCGGCAGATGCTGACTGCCGCTGAAATCAGATACAGGAGATGGAGAAGAGATGAGTATTTATACAAAAAGAGGAGACAGAGGAATTACAGATATGGCTCATGCCGGTAATATTTCCAAGTCTGATGACCGTATCCGCCTTATGGGTGAGGCTGATGAACTGAATAGTCATATTGAACTTGTAAAAAGTATGCTCCGTCAGTCAGAAATACTTCAGTTTCTTGAACGTATTCAAAAGAATCTTGATCTGATCGCAGCGGGAGTCAGTAACCCATATGATCGTGACTGTAAAGTCAGTGAAAAGGAAACAGCAGTGTTGGAGGCGGAAACAGATAAACTGGAAGCACTGTGCGAAAAGCCTGTTCCGGAGAAGCTTACAGGAAAGAGCCGACTGGCTGCAGAGATAGATATTGCACGTACTGTTGCCAGAAGAACAGAGCGCTGCCTTGCACAGGTCAGCGTGAAGTTTGGCGCAGATACAGAGAGTAAGAGATTTCTTAACCGCCTTTCGGATTATCTGTATATTTTGGCGAGATATATAGAGTATTACTCTAATCTTTCAGTGGAACTGTCTGATGATCATGCGGGTGCATTGGCGAAAACGTCTGATAATAATACAGATGCATTGCCGGAACCGTCCGACAGTAATACAGATGTATTAAAAAAGACGGCAGATATCAATGAAGCCGTCATCCAGGAGGTTCTTAAACGAATGGGAATTCAGAGCAGGATAACATTGGATACAGCGAAGAAACTGATCGAGAGACTGGAGCAGGAAGCTGTGCGCAGAGGGCAGCGTGCGGTAATCGCGGTCTGCAATCCGGAAGGAAATCCGGTTGCGGTCCATGTGATGGATGGAGCATTCCTTGTAAGCTTCGATGTGGCAATGAAGAAAGCCTATACTGCAGTGGCAGTGAAGATGTCTACAATGGAACTTTCGAAGATCGCACAGCCCGGAGGAACCTTTTATGGCGTTGACAAGCTGGATGGTGGAAAAATCGTTATTTTCGGCGGCGGTATTCCGCTGAAGTCCGGAAATACAATTATCGGTGGACTTGGAATCAGCGGCGGTACAGGAGAAGAAGACCATAGTCTGGCAGAGTATGGTCAGTCTGTGTTAAATGAAATATTGTAAGATGGATGACAACTATTTGGCAGTCCGCTGTTGAAGGCACCAGACAGTTGTGAAGGAGTATTAAAAAGATCAGAACAGTTCTGAAGAGAGCTGTTCTGGTCTTTTTGCGATGTACTGATTTATCTTCGCTTATATTTCCCGGGAGTCATGCCTTTGTATTTCTTAAAAGTACGTATAAAATAACTCAGATCATTAAATCCGTTCCTGTAAGCAATTTCTGTGATTGAATCATCAGTAGCCGCCAGTTGTAAACAGGCTTCTTCAATTCTCTGTCTGTTCAGATAATCCACAGGAGTCTGATGGGTCATTTCCGAAAAGAACCTGCAGAAATATTTCGGTGACATAGAGACAGAAGCAGACAGTTCCTGAAGTGTGATAGGATTGGCATAATTTTTTTCGATAAATTCCAGAACCTGCTTCAACTGTAAAATACGTTTATAGTCTCTGCGCGTTCGGGTAGGATTTTCGATAAAGTAATGATTACTGAAAACCAAACCAAAAAAGTGGTAAAATTGTCCAAATACAGTCAGCTCATATCCGGTATCTTTTTCATACATGGCATCAAACAGAACAGAAATACAGTTCAGAATCTGTGGATGCTCATCTGAAAAATGTGGAAAAAGCATTGTTTCCTGATGCAGGATTTTCTGGATATATTCTCCGCATACAGGATTGTTTTTCAAAAAAGTGTTCATATCAAAAACAATGCACTGATATACACAATCATGGGGAATTCCTGAATGAAGGATTCCACTGTGTACAAAAATGACATCATTCTTAACTGCTGTAAAACTTTTTTCGTCTAAAGTGACGGTAAGAGAACCTTCCAGAATACGAATTATTTCATATTCCACATGCCAGTGATAAGACATGACATATCTGGGATGTGTATGATCGATGTGATGAAACTCAAATGGAAACTCATAAGTGCCTCTTGGACGGTCTTCATTATGGTTTAAATCATGCAAAAGAACTTTCCTCCTTACAAAATTTACAGAAATTTTATGATTAAAACAGAAAAAGTGAATATTGTACTGTTTTTTGCTATTATAACACAAGTAATTTTCTAAATGCAATTATATAATAGATATCAGTAACAAAGTTGAGTGGTCAGGCTGCTGTGAACGGAGTGAACAGTGGTTATCGGGCTACTTGGCACAACAGGTGTAGAGGTTATTATTTTTGTTATATTTGCAGTCAGAAGATGCTGCGAAAAGTGAAAATGTAATCTTGGGGGTTAGAGCGTGTCTGAAAAATCATTCCCGCAATCTGCACGCCCCACTTTGCGGGATATTTCACCCGAATTCAGTTGCCGTAGCCCGCTACGGCGCCCTCATCCGGGCAAAATATCCCACAAATTGTGACGCACATCTTGCAGAAAGCCTTTTTCAGACACGCTCTAGCAGGAAATGATCCTGCGGGAATATTACAATAATTTATCAGGAGGTATTTTATTATGGCAAAGAGCAGATTAATTGGCAGCTATCCGGTAATTGGTATCAGACCTACTATCGATGGTCGTAGAGGAGCACTGGATGTTCGAGGATCTCTGGAAGATCAGACAATGAATATGGCGAAATCAGCTGCTAAATTATTTGAAGAGAATTTAAGATATTCCAACGGTGAACCGGTTAAAGTTGTAATCGCTGATACAACCATCGGACGTGTTGGCGAGAGCGCTGCATGTGCAGATAAATTCCGTAAAGAAGGCGTAGATATCACTCTTACAGTTACACCATGCTGGTGCTACGGCGCTGAGACAATGGATATGGATCCACAGACGATCAAAGCTGTATGGGGATTCAACGGAACAGAAAGACCTGGTGCTGTATACCTTGCATCTGTACTTGCAACACATGCACAGAAAGGACTTCCGGCATTCGGTATCTATGGACATGATGTTCAGGAAGCTGATGACACATCTATTCCGGAAGATGTTAAAGAAAAACTGTTAAGATTCGGCCGCGCAGCAGTTGCAGCAGCATCCATGAGAGGAAAATCCTATCTGCAGATCGGTTCCGTTACAATGGGTATCGGCGGATCTATTATCGATCCTGATTTCATCGAGTCCTATCTTGGAATGCGTGTAGAGTCTGTTGACGAGGTTGAGATCATCCGCCGTATGACAGAGGGCATCTATGATCACGAAGAGTTCGACAGAGCAATGAAGTGGGCAAAAGAGAACTGCACCATCGGCTTTGACAAGAACCCGCCGGAACTTCAGATGACAGAAGAGCAGAAAGAAGAGCAGTTTGAGTTTGTAGTTAAGATGGCAGTTATCATCCAGGAACTTATGAATGGATGCGACAAGCTTGATCCGAAATTCTCTGAGGAAGCAATCGGACACAATGCCCTTGCAGCTGGTTTCCAGGGACAGAGACAGTGGACAGACTTCTATCCGAACGGTGACTTTGCAGAGGCTATGCTGAATACTTCCTTCGACTGGAACGGAGCAAGAGAGCCATACATCCTTGCTACAGAGAATGATGTACTCAACGGTCTTGGAATGCTGTTCATGAAACTCCTTACCGGACGTGCTCAGATGTTTGCAGACGTTCGTACATACTGGAGTGCAAATGCAGTAAAACGTGTTACAGGATATGATCTTGAGGGCGTTGCCAAAGAGAACGATGGTATCATCCACCTGATCAACTCTGGTGCATGCTGCCTTGACGCTTCCGGTGTTGTGAAAGATGAGAACGGCAACGGCGTAATGAAAGAATGGTGGAACGTTACAGAGGAAGATCAGAAAGCAATCATGAAAGCTACTACATGGAACGCAGCTGACAACGGATACTTCCGTGGCGGCGGATTCTCCTCCAGATTCGAGACAAGAGCCACCATGCCGGCAACTATGATCCGTCTGAACCTTGTAAAAGGACTTGGACCGGTTCTTCAGATTGCAGAGGGATGGACTGTAGAGCTTCCTGAGGATGTATCTGATACACTTTGGAAACGTACTGACTACACATGGCCATGTACATGGTTTGTACCGAGATGCGATGGCAAAGACGGTGCATTCAAGACTGCTTATGATGTTATGAATAACTGGGGTGCTAACCACGGTGCAATCTCCTATGGACATATTGGTGCAGATCTGATCACAATGTGCTCTATGCTGAGAATCCCGGTTTGCATGCATAACGTACCTGAAGCAGATGTTTTCCGTCCGGCAGCTTGGAATGCATTTGGAATGGATAAAGAAGGTGCAGACTTCAGAGCTTGCAAGAATTATGGACCTCTTTATAAATAATTAGCTTTTTATAATCGCCTTCTTTCTCCCCCCAAGACTTCGAAAGAAGGACGCGAAAGGGGCTGTCGCATTAGCAAATATTTTTTGCTGGGCGGCAGCCCTGCTTTATGCCCAAATGGGGGCGAAATCGGTTGTGATTTCGCCCCCATCCCTTATAAACACAGTTCATTCCCAGACATCCCTTTCGGCATGCCTGATTTCAAACTGTTTTGTTTTCAACCATTAAAATCTATGCTGTCTTTAATGAAAAAAGATGACTCCCCGTTCTTCCGGTCTGAATCTTGCAATGAAGCTTATTGATATTTCGTCCCATCGCCAAAAGGATGCTCTCTGCCAGTGCATTTGCTTTTCCTCGGTACAGATATCTTCGAAAATTCATGTCTTCCTTTACATCAGCAAATGAACCTTCGGCCTGAATACTGCGATTCATACGGAGCATCGTTCCATACTCACTTGTGATCCGTTCCAGATCTTCTGCACGTTTTTGACTCATCGTCTTCGAGACCATCAGCACTTTATTACGTTTTTCCATAGGTGTTTTGCAGTTGTTTCCCTTGATACATTCCGTTTTATAAGGACAGCCGGTACAGTCTGGACTTCTGTAATAAGTTTTTACACTGACATATCCGCTGGCTGTTTTACTTCTGCGTTCATTTGTAACAGTCAGTTCCCTTCCATTCCGACAGATATAGCTGTCTCTGTCTGCGTGATACTCCATGTTTTCTCTTCTGCTGATGTCTTTTTTGTATTTTCGGGTTTTCGAAATCTCATAGTTCTGCGGCTTTATATAGGCGGTCTGTCCGTTTCCCTCAATGAAAAGATAGTTTTCTTCACTTTCATATCCGGCATCTGCAACGATTTCTGAATATTTAAATCCTAAGTGACTCTCCATATCTTTCAAAAATGGGATCAGGGTGCATGTATCGGTTGGACGCGGGCTAATATCAATCCATGTGATGTATTCAGAGTCCACTCCGTGCTGGATGTTATAAGCAGGTTTTAACTGTCCATTCCGCATCGCATCTTCTTTCATTCTCATGAAGGTCGCATCCGGGTCTGTTTTGGAATAACTGTTTCTATCTCCAAGCGTATACAGTTTTTTCGTATATTCCTTTAGTTTCTCCAGATATTGATCCAGCTGTTCCAGGGATTTCTGCAACTGTGTTTTTCTACGTCCAATTCCATGCACGAACACAATTCCCTCCTGTACTTTGACGCGGCACAGCTGCTTTTTTAACCGTTTTAATGTGTGGATGGATATCTGGTCATGGTATACGGTCCTGATTCCATAGAGTTCTTCGCATTCAGCCACAAAAGAAGTTAGTTTTGTGTATAACCGGGCCTGATTTTTCGTAATAGCCCGTTTCCATACAAATGTATATTTATTGGCTGCCGATTCAATCTTGGTGCCATCAATAAAAATGGTCTTTCCCGAAATCTCACCAAGAAGATAGAGCAGATCTGACATTTGGGCAAGCAGAACCTTTGCGCAGGCAGAAAAATGTAGGGAGATAAAACGTGCAATCGTTGCATGATCAGGAGCAGGCATTCCTTCAAGGAGATACATAAAGTTAATATCCCGTTTACATGCTTTTCGGATATCTCGACTTGAGTAGATTCGATTCATTGCTGCATAGATAACGAGTTTCAGCATCTGACGCGGCGTTGCCTGATTTTTTCTGATCCTGCCGTAAGTTTTATACAGTTCAGAAAAGTAGCATAAACTGATTATACCACGAACGCCGGGCCTTTTATCGTTCAAGAAGTAAAACCACTCTTATCCGGCTCGAATACTGGAAAAATAAAGAAAAAAGTGGTTGCAACTTCTTGGTGATGTGGTACAATAAAGACTAGCATAAAAAAGTATATAACAGGGAAAAGGGGACATTTATGAAGAAAAAGCTGGGATTGCTGCTGGCTGTGGTTCTCACCCTCTGTATGTCTGTAAGCGCTTTTGCAGATGCAGGGAAATCACAGCAGGTAGATTATAAAACCGATTATTATATGATTGTGGAATCACCGGACGGCGGAGTGGACATGTTTTCTGAGACAAGTACTGACAGTCCGAAGCTGAACGATGAACTGATTCCTAATGGAACGGCTATCCATGTAGAGGGAGAGAGCAAGGACGATGCAGGAAACCTGTGGCTGTATACACAGCTTCACGGAATGTTTGGCTTCCTTGAAGAGAAATATCTGAAGCCAGCAACTCTTGCTGAGGCTGTTGCTTCCGAGCTTGCCCTGTATGGAAGTACAGATGTGAATTATGACATTACCGTAAATGCCAAGGAAGATGGTTCTGTTTCCCTTTACAAGGGACCTGGCAAGAAATATGGCACAGTATCCGGCGGCTGCAACATTGCCAACGGCGAGAAATTACATATTGACGTAGAAGTTGACACCGGCAAGGACGGCATCTGGGGCAAAACCACAGCAGGCGATGTATCTGGCTGGGTAGACATTGCACAGGCTACTAATACTGAGCAGAGCAGTGTAGAACTGATTCCTGACACTGCGCAGGCAGCAGAAGAGACAGGTACAGCTGATGCAGCAGTGGCTGCAGATACGGATGAAACGAACGCTGCAGGCAATGGATCAGAAGAGGCTGGAGCAGCTGACAATTCTGACGTGGCAGAGCCGCAGGCGGAAGATGGAATTGATATTAATTCTGAGGATGATGCACAGGCTGTTGGAAAAGCTGCAGCAGACACTAAGGCAAAGGCAACTGCAACCCCAACTCCGAAGCCAACCAACACCCCAACTCCAGAACCAACCAATACCAGCACCCCAACTCCAGAACCAACCAATACCAGCACCCCGACCCCGGAACCAACTAATACAAGCACTCCAACTCCGGAGCCGACTGAGACCAGTACCCCAACTCCAGAGCCGACTGAGACATCCGCACCTACAGAGAAGCCAACTGAGGCTGCCACTCCAACGGACAGTGCAGGACAGGAAGCATCCAGTGAGAATGTGGAGAAGACCTCTTCCGGCATGACATCACTGATCTGGATTCTAGTCGTTGTAATCATTATCGGAATTGCAGTTGTGATCTGGCTCCTTAAGAGAAACAAAAAAGACAATGATTAAGTAAATAAGAATACAAAATAAAAGCTCCGCCGGAATGAAAACGGCGGAGCTTTTTTGATAGGAGGCTGTTATAAAACAGCAGCAAGGCTGTATTTTTTCATAGAGTCTGGAATTAATTGTTGATAACAACACCCTTCTGAAGCATAACATTTGCGTAAACTGCCTTCTCACCTGTAGCGATGATGCAGTATGCTTTCTTGGCTTCTTCGTAGAATGCAAAGCGCTCAATATTTCCAACAGCGTCTGCACCGCGGTCGTCATGCTTGGAAACAATTTCCTTATAGGTATCCCAGATCGGGGTCTTAACTGGATCACCAGGCATAACTTCCATTAATGTTACCGGCTTCTCTACATAAGAATCAAGCGGGATAACAGTCAGGATCGCATCCAGAAGCTCTGGAACGCCATGTCCGTCACAGCGT
>ERZ857693.3454-NODE-3454-length-13082-cov-16.102326_pt1 | contig 13082 bp, 15 predicted proteins | sample MGYA00519765_ERZ857693 | MGnify/ENA primary metagenome ERZ857693 (study PRJEB31778, sample SAMEA3449354) | human gut metagenome | biome: human gut; feature: human-associated habitat; material: faeces | place: United Kingdom | collected 2010/2012 ... | reverse complement strand
AGACGACTACAACGAAAAAACCTGTCTGGCAGTGTATGAATGCTACAAAAAACGGAATTGATAATTGCCCGAACTGAAAAGAGTAAAACAGTTGGAGAAAGACATTTCCATTATTGAATCAAAAAAAAGCAGGTTAACAGATCTGCTGATTGATGGTAAAATAGAACAGAAAGATTATGATGAAAAGAAACTGAGTTTTCAGCGGAAACTTCATCAGATTACGGAAGAAAAGGCTTATCTGGAAGAGAATATCGGACAGCAGAAGAATATAAGCAAGCGCATGTCACAGCTTCGGCAGACACTGGAAAATGAAAATGCCCTGGATGAATTTGACAGAATCGTGTTTGAAAGCATTTCAGATGATTTAAAATCACAAAGAGGAGTGAATTACATGATGTATAATCCACAACTTGATACATTTATCTGCGTTGTCGAAGCTGGAAGTTTTAGTAAAGCGGCAGAAGAATTATATATAAGTGCACCTGCGGTTATTAAACAGATAAATTCTTTGGAAAACAGCTTAAATTTGCAATTATTTGAAAGAACACACAGAGGTCTTATTATTACGGAAGCTGGTAAATCGCTCTATCAGGATGCAAAATATCTGATTCAATATTCAAAAGAATCGTTGATACGGGCGCAGGAAGCAATGAATCATAATGAAGAAATCATTCGTGTTGGAATATCTCCGATGACGCCACCGGAAGTTTTTGTGGAACTTTGGCCTAAGATACAGAAAATATATCCGGAGATGAAGTTTAAATTGATTACATTTGAAAATACACCAGAGAATGCAAGAGAGATACTGGCTAATATGGGAAAGAATATTGATGTGATAGCTGGAATCTTTGATGAAACAATGCTTGAACTCAGAGGCTGTGATGGCACTGAGATTTCAAGAGAACCATTTTGTGTGGCGGTATCAATTCATCACAGGCTGGCAAAAAAAGAAAAAATAACACTTGATGATCTGGCTGGAGAAAATCTTATGCTCATGCAAAGAGGATGGAGTTATTATGGCGATATGCTAAGGGATGATATGATGAAAAATCATCCTGAAATCAATATTGTAGACTTTAATCTGTACAATGTAGAAGCATTTAACCGATGCGAAAACAATAATGAGGTATTACTGGCATTCAAGAGCTGGGAAAGTGTTCATCCACTGATCAGAATCATTCCAGTAGAGTGGGATTATACTATGCCGTTTGGAATTCTTCATTCGAAAAAACCGTCCATTAAGGTTAAGCGGCTGATAAATGCTATTAACAAGGTAAAATAAAAATTGAATACATGCGAGTAGAAACCTAAAGGTTAATACTGAATAACAAAACGAGACTTCTAATGGAGTCTCGTTTTGTTATACTTTAGCTGAAGTGAAAATGGAGGATACTATATGCAGATAAAGAGGATAGCTCTTGGAGGAATCATCATGACTGTTATCCTGCTCAGTGGGTGTAGCACAACAGTCCAGAACCTGGCAATCGGGGAAGAAAAAACGCTGGAAACAGGAAAAACAGAGCAAGAGAGCGTGACAGAGAAGGATATCAATATGAATGAAAAAGAAAGTTTTAATGCAGAAAGTAATATAAATGATGTTATCCATGATTCAGCTTTCGATGATTATGGCAGACTCATATTTCCGGTAGATATGGAAATAGAGGACAATCTGAAATTAAAAGACGTCAGCTCTATTTTGCCGTGGTACAGCGAAGTCAACACCGATAAAACAGTAGAAATCGTAAATTATATGAAAAATCAGGCAATGAATGGTGAGCAGATTTTTTATCCAATATACAGTGAAGAAGAAATGCAGGCAGATGCGGATAAAAAGGATACAGGTTTATTTTTCTTTCAGGGAAATGCAGGAGCAAAAACAACGATTATCAATGCAGGAGGAGGCTTTGTATATGTAGCTGGAATACATGATAGCTTTCCTCATGCCTTAGAATTGTCAAAGAAAGGCTATAATGCATTTGCTCTTATTTATCGTCCGGGAGCACAGACTGCCTGTGAGGATCTTGCCAGAGCAATTGCATTTTTACATGAAAATGCAGAGAAACTACAGATTGATATGACGGATTATTCTCTCTGGGGTGGCTCAGCAGGAGCAAGGATGGCGGCCTGGCTTGGTTCTTATGGAACAGCTTACTTTGGAGAAAAAGAATATCCTGCACCGGCTGCGGTGATTATGCAGTATACAGGACTTTCCCAGGTGACAGGAATGGAGCCGCCAACCTATGCCTGTGTCGGAACAAGTGACGGAATTGCATCATACAGAAGTATAGAAAAATATATTTCCCAGATACAACAAAATGGCCCAAATACAAAAATAGAAGTATTTAAAGGCCTTTCTCATGGATTTGGATTGGGAGAGGGGACTGTAGCAGAAGGATGGATTGATCGTGCAATATCTTTCTGGGAAGACAATATGAATGCTTTAGATAAGAGGTAGGATATGAAAAATAAACGATTTACAGCAAAAATATTGATAGATATAGGAATGACGATATGTTTGCTTCTTCTTATGCCATATAGTCTGCTCAGCGAGACTGTACATGAGTGGATTGGTATGGCGATGCTTGTACTTTTTATTTCACATTACATACTGAATCGTAAATGGGTGACCTCTGTAAGGAAAGGAAAATATAATGCGTTCAGAGTGATACAGACAGTACTGGTTATCATCATGCTTATTCTTATAATGGGTTCCATGATAAGTGGAATATTATTGTCAAATCACATATTTAAATGGATAAAGATTTCCGGAACATATATGACAGCCAGAAAGATACATATGTTTTGCGCATACTGGGGACTGGTGGTGATGTCATTACATCTCGGATTTCATTGGAATATAGCGGTAGCAATGGCAGGACGATTATGGGAACATCCATTCGTCATCAGAACATGGGCAGCAAGATCTGTCGCAACCACAATTGCAGGTTATGGTTTATATGCATTTTACAGGAGACAGATAGGAGATTATCTGATTATGAGGATGCATTTTGTATTTTATGACTATGAAAAGGGAATCTTTCCTTTTCTGCTGGATTATCTGGCAGTAATGATATTGATAGCATTTATTGGATATTATAGTGGAGTGTTTCTAAAGAAAACAGGTAAGAGAAAACGAAAAGGTTCATACTGAAAGAAGGTGGTGTATTTATGGAAAAGCGGAAATTAGTACTTACAATTATTGGAGTTGTTATTTTAGCAATGGTAATCATGGTATATATCTACTTTTCAAAACCTGGCAGGGATGAAAAGAAGAATCAACAAACAATAAATCAGGTACAGACCGTACAGCAGAAGACAGATGAGAAAAAAGAAAATACAGAAAAAAATACATCCGGAGATGAATTGGGAAATGTTACGCCGGGAAGCGAAGAATACCGGGGCTTCCTCCTGGATAATGTTCTTCATTCTCCAAATGAAGGGGACATTCATTACAATGTATATATTCCGGATGCATATGACGGGACAAAGGAATATGCACTATATGTAACATTACCCGGATATCAGGGATTATATTTTCAGGGCGTGGGAGAAAATATCCGGACAGAAGATTTTGGATTTGAAGCACAGAAGTATATTACCGATATGATTATTGTAGCTCCACAGTTAAATGACTGGGGACAGACATCAGCAGATCAGACAATTGAACTGACACAGTATTTTCTGACGCATTATATTATTAATCCATCGAAAGTATATATTAATGGTTATTCCGGAGGAGGAGAAACCCTGTCACTGGTATTGGCAAAGCAGCCGGAATTATATACAGCGGCACTTATGTGCAGCTCTCAGTGGGATGGTGCATATGAGCCGGTTGTGGAGATGAAAACGCCGGTATATTTTGTGATTGGCGAAAGCGACGAATACTATGGATCAGAACCTTTTAAAGAGGCATACCAGCAGATACATGAGCTTTACAAAGAACAGGGATTATCGGAATCAGAGATTGATAAACTGGTGGTACTGGATGTAAAAGATAAAGATTACTTTGAAGGGACACCGGTTACTTATCAGCATGGCGGTGGCTATCTGTTTTGTCGTGACAAAGAAATTATGGGATGGCTGTTCAATCAGTAAGAACCAGAATAAACCGAAAGGTTAAGACTGAAAAACTTATCGAAACTTCTCAAAGGAATCTATCAGTTTTATAGTATGAATGTAAGATGAATGAAAGAAAACAAGGAGGATACGACAATGGAATATATTTTATTAAATAATGGTGTAAAAATGCCAATACTGGGATATGGCGTATATCAGGTAACAAAAGAGGAATGTGAAAGATGTGTGCTTGATGCTTTAAAAGTTGGATACCGGGCGATTGATACAGCACAGAGTTATTTTAATGAGGAAGAGGTTGGGAATGCAATCCAAAAGTCAGGCATTCCAAGAGAAGAAATCTTCATTACAACAAAGGTGTGGATTGAACATTATGGATATGAAGAAGCAAAGAAATCAGTTCTTGAATCCATGAAAAAGTTAAAGACAGATTATCTGGATCTGGTATTGCTTCACCAGCCATTTTCAGATGCTTACGGTGCTTACCATGCATTGGAAGATCTGTACGATGAGGGAAAAATCAGAGCAATCGGAATTTCCAACTTTTATGTAGACAGAATGGTTGATTTTGCATCCTTCAACCGCATTAAACCTATGGTAAATCAGGTGGAAACCCACATCTTCAATCAGCAGAAAGAGATGAAGGAATGGGCAGACAAATATGACATCCGGTTAGAAGCATGGGCACCATTCGGTGAGGGCAGAGGAGGCACCTTTGAGAATCCTGTCATCGCAGAGATTGCAGAAAAATATCAGAAGACTCCGGCACAGGTTATGCTTCGCTGGCATATTCAGAGAGGGGTAGTGGTTATTCCGAAATCAACACACATTGAGAGAATGGAAGAAAACTTTAATGTTTTTGATTTCACACTTTCTGATGAAGATATGAAGACTATTGCAGAACTGGACAAGAAGACAAGCTCCTTCTTCTCGCATCAGGATCCGAATATGGTGGAATGGTTCGTGAAAATGGTTGAGGAAAGAAAAAAGAATAATGACAGTTCAAAAGAAAAAAAGAACTGGTAAGCATAAGAGGAAAAATCAATGAAAGTATTACTTGTCAATGGCAGTCCACACAAAAATGGCTGTACTTATACAGCTCTTTGTGAAGTATCCAGTGCATTAAATGAAAATGGCATAAGTACAGATATTTTTTGGATTGGAAACAAGCCGATTTCAGGATGTATTGCCTGCAGAAAATGTCAGGAAAAAAATAAATGCATCCTGGATGATATCGTGAATGAATTTCTGGAAATAGCAGGGGATTATGACGGATTCGTATTTGGAACTCCGGTACACTGGGGTGGTGCAGGCGGTGCAATCACATCCTTTATGGACAGAGTCTTTTATGCCGATTTAAACGGTGGCGGCGACAGATTCCGCCTGAAACCTGCCGCTGTGGTAATTTCAGCAAGAAGGGCCGGAACAACGGCCACATGGGACCAGGTAAATAAATATTTTGGTCTGATGCAGATGCCGATCATTACATCGAGATATTGGAATATGGTACATGGGACGAATCCGGATGAAGTAAAACAGGATCTCGAAGGAATGCAGGTTATGCAGATCCTTGGAAACAATATGGCATATTTCATTAACTGTAAAAATGTTGCGACAAAAATGGGAATTGAAATGCCAAAGGCACCGGATTTTGTATTTACCAATTTCATCCGATAGAAATTAGCGTGACAAACATTTTATACGACAGGAGGTAACCTTAGAATGAAAACAAAGAAAATAGCAGCAGTACTCTTAACATGCATCGTGGCAATCGGTTTGATGGCAGGATGTGGAGCAAGCAATACCAACCAGTCTGCTTCTAATAATGACAGCCAGTCTACAAGTACAAACCAGTCTGGGAATGAAGAAGCGGATACAAATTCCGAAAACACTACAGATACAACAGAAAATACATCAACAGGAAATGGAAAAACATTGGTTGTATATTATTCAGCTTCAGGAAATACAAAAGATGTTGCTGAAAAGATAGCAAAAATTACAGAGGCAGATCTGTTTGAAGTAGAGCCTGTGGAGCCATATACAGATGATGACCTTGACTGGACAGATGATGACAGCCGGGTGTCAAGAGAACATGATGATGAGAGCTTAAGAGATGTGGAACTGGTATCTACAACAGTTGATAACTGGGATTCATATGATACGGTATACATTGGCTATCCTATCTGGTGGGGAATTGCAGCATGGCCAGTAGATAACTTTGTAAAAGAGAATGACTTTACAGGAAAAACAGTCATCCCATTCTGTACAGCAGCGACCTCGGGAATCGGTGACAGCGGTAATCTTCTGGAAGAGATGACAGGAACAGGTGACTGGAAAGAAGGGGAACGATTCCATGGTGGAGCGTCTGAATCAGATATCAGTTCATGGATAGACAGTCTTGGATTATAAAAGAATATAAAAATATTTGGAGGAATCGTAATAAGTAAGACATAACCTTTAGGTTTAAACTGCCTAACAAAGAGAGACTTCTGTCCGGAGTCTCTTTTTCTTATACTTACAGTAAAGTTTGAAATATAGAAAAGGAAGATAAAGATGGAGATAAGAATTTTAGGAAGAGACTTAGAAGTATCAGAAATCGGATTTGGATGTATGGGAATGAGTCATGCATATGGAACTGTTTCAACACAGAAAGAAGCAGAAGAATTGATTGAAAAAGCGATCGATGAAGGCTGCACATTTTTTGATACGGCAGAGATATACGGAACAACAGAAGACCCTCATCACAATGAAAAACTGCTTGGGGAAGTGTTAAGGCCATATAGAAACAAAATTGTCCTTGCATCAAAGTGTGGGATACGTTTTGATGAAACTGCAACAACTGTAAATAAACCTTTGATTCCTGATGGACGACCGGAGACGATTAAAGCATCGATTGAGGGATCTTTAATGAGACTTAACACAGACCATCTTGATTTATATTATATTCATCGTATTGACATGACTGTACCGATTGAAGAGACGGCAGGAGCTATGAAGGAGTTAATGGAGCAGGGAAAAATCACACACTGGGGGTTATCAGAAGCCAGTGAAGAGATTATTCGACGTGCACATAAAGTATGCCCGGTTACAGCGATTCAGAACAGATATTCCATGATGTACAGGGATTATGAGAAATTATTCCCGGTGCTTGAAGAATTGAAAATAGGATTTGTTGCATTTTCGCCGCTTGCAAATGGATTACTGACAGCAGCATATCATTCCCATGGGGAATTTGAAAAGCCGGGAGATTATCGAAGCGCAATGCCACAGTTTACAGAAGAAGGATTAAAGGAAAATAATGAATTTATGTCCTGGATGAAAGTGATTGCAGAAGAAAAAAATGCCACGCCTGCACAGATTTCTCTTGCATGGATGCTTGCAAAGAAACCATATATCGTACCAATTCCGGGAACAAGAAAAGTAAATAGACTGGAAGAAAATATGGAATCAGCAGATATAAAGCTGACTCAGGATGAAGTAAAATCTATTGATGAGATGCTTGACCACATGCCGATGTCGCAGGTGTTTGGAGGCTCAAAAATACAGAAGAAATAAAAGAGGTGAGTAATGAAAACAAGGAAAAAGATAACCATAGGGGTAATAGTGGCTTTCTTGGCGGTAGTCATGGTGGGTTATATCTATCTGTTTACAGGGACTAAAATAAAAAATGTAAGCAATGATGTCATAAAGGGGGATGAAGAGACAAAGTCTCTGGTTGTTTATTTCACGAGGCAGGGAGTGATTCCGGGAGATGTAGATGCAGTTTCATCAGCAACACAAAGCTCTAATAAAGGCATGGAAGGCAGTGACACAGAAGGCGCTGCACGTATGATACAGAGCCTTACAGGGGCTGACATGTATCAGATATACACCGCTCATTACTACAGAAGATCCTTTGTGGGAACAGCTGCAACTGCATGGATTGAGGAGCAGCTTAATTTAAGACCAGAACTTGCTGCTAAACCGGATAATCTGGATGATTATGACACAATTTACGTGGGATATTCGATTTGGTGGTTTAATGCACCGATGGCAATAGGAAGTTTTCTGGAAAGCTATGATTTGTCAGGTAAGACAATAATTCCATTTTGCACAAGCCAGGATAATGATATTAGCATCAGTATGGATTATATAAAAGCGGTCGCAAGTGGAGCAAATGTGCTGGACGGATACCGGATTCATGCAGCGGATGTTGATGATGTGAAAGAATGGCTTCAGAGGATTGGTGTGTTAAACGAAAATAATACAAAAGATCTAAATGCAGAAGGAAACTCAAAAATGGAAACAGAAAATTCAGATAAACGCTATGGGAGTGGTATCGTACCGGATGAGCTGGAATATATCCCTGATGGATATGAAGCTCCGGCAGATCAGCAGGGAAATCTCCAGAAAATCACCTATAATACATGGTAATCTTTCCTTTTTGGAGAGAGAAGGTTATGAACATGATCAGAAGGCGTGTGATGAGTACACGTATAATGGACTACGATTTTTCTGGAATGAACAGTGAGATAAAAACACAAGAAGAGAAAGGTGATGATTTATGCTGAAAAGACGATTTTTAATTATGTTAGCAGTTGTGATGATAATCAGTATATTTATTGGATGTGGTTCTGCTTCTGTAAAAAATAATCAAACAACAAAAAATGATTCTGCGGAAAAAAGTAGCGATATTGATAGTTCCTCAAATGCCGTTACGGAGGCGGTACAAAATAATACAGACAATGAGAATATTCTAATTGCTTATTTTTCGGTTCCGGAGAATGTTGACACAGATGGAATTGATGCAAATTCCGGAGCAAGTATAGTAGTAAAAAATAAGGATGTACTTGGAAATATGCAGTATATGGCGATGACAATACAAGAAGCAATCGGCGGGGAATTATTTAGAATCGAAACAACGGAAGAATATCCTTTAGAGCATGAAACATTGGTCAATCAAGCAAAAGAAGAACAAAATGAAGATGCAAGACCTGAGTTAGCAACACATATTGAGAATGTGGAACAATACGACCAAATTGGTGGGGAGATATGCCAAGAGATGATGGGTTAAGTATTTCAAGAAATGATGTAGCTGACAGTGAACAGGAGATTGCTGATTGGGCGAAAGGATTTCAGTAATAGGAAAGAAAGGAATAGATATAAAAATGAAGAAAATGTTAGTTGTATATTATTCCTGGTCAAATGGAAATACAAAAAAAATTGCAGAGCAGCTGGCAAATAAGACAGGTGCAGATATCGCAAGAATCGAAACAGCAGAGCCATACAGAGGTAGTCATGAAGAGGTGGTTAAACAGGGGAAAAGAGAGGTAGAAGCAGGCTTTACGCCTCAGATTAATCCATTATCTGTAAATCTTGCAGATTATGATGTACTTGCGATTGGAACGCCAACATGGTGGTATACAATGGCACCTGCAGTGCTGACATTTCTAACAGTAAACGACTTTACAGGAAAGACAGTAATTCCATTTATGACAAATGGCGGATGGCCGGGACATGTAATTAAAGATATGAAGGACAAGTGCAAAGGAGCTGCCTTTGCACTTGAAATGCAGATTCAGTTTGATTCTATGGGTAAAGACCATCTGGAAACTTCGGAAGATGTGATTACAGAATGGATCGGGCAGATAAAGATGGAGATAAACAAATAACCATAAGGTTAAGGCTGACAAACAAACAGGAACTTCTGAAAAATATGCAAACTGCTTATAATAAATGTATAAAAAAACAGTGCCAACGGTAGACGGGCAAAAATAAGAATAAGGAGAGATAAAACAATGAGAAAAAATTTTGGAGCAAAGCCATTTTTATATCCACAGCCGGTTATGATTCTGGGAACCTATGATGAAAATGGAAAGGCAAATGCAATGAACGCTGCATGGGGCGGAATTGTAGGTGCAAATGAGATTATTGTAGATTTGTCTGCCCATAAGACAACAGACAATATTATAAAAAATAAGGCTTTTACAGTAGGGGTGGCAGATCTTGAACATCTGGTTGCCTGCGATTATGTGGGAATTGTTTCTGCAAATAAAGAAGCAGATAAGATGCAAAAAGCAGGCTTTACTACAACGAAGAGTGAATATGTAAATGCACCAGTCATCAATGAACTTCCATTGACTCTTGAGTGTGAACTTGTAAAAGTCATTGATGGCAGCAAGTATCTTGCGGAAATTAAAAATGTAAGTGCAGATGAGAAATATCTCGGTGATGACGGAGAAATTGATCTTAGTAAGTTTACACCGATTACATATGACCCAGTACATCACGGATATTATAGACTTGGAGAACGTGTGGGAAATGCTTTTAAGGATGGAGCAAAGTTAAAATAAGGACAGGTGATTAAAGTGAAAAAAATTGTACAGACAGCAGGAAGAAACGCACTGAATGAATTTGCACCACAGTTTGCACATTTTAATGATGATGTTTTGTTTGGAGAAAACTGGAATAATCAGGATATTGATGTAAAGACAAGATGTATTATAACAGTCACAGCACTTATCGCTTCAGGAATGATTAATACATCTTTAGTACATCATTTTGAAAATGCAAAAGCTCATGGAGTGACTCAGAAAGAAATTGCAGCCGTGATTACCCATATAGCATTTTATGCAGGGTGCCAAAAGGATGGGCGGCATTCAATCTTGCAAAAGATGTCTGGAGTATAGACGAAGGTGATCTTTCGTATGAAGATGAAGCAGTGAGAGCTCATAGCAGGCATTTCAGTTGATGTTTCAGATCAAAGAGAAACAGGATTAAATGAACTATGAACGAAGCTTGTGAGATAGAAAATAATGTTATAGTTTTTCGTTGCAAAAAATTTGTGCTAAAATAGATATCAGAAAGAAAAATGGAGGACGATAATATGATTTCATTTGCAAGTGACTATATCGCAGGGGCACACCCGGTAATTATGCAAAGATTACTAGAAACAAACATGGAAAACTTAAGCGGATATGGAACGGACCAATATTGTACGCAGGCAAAAGAAAAGATCAAACAGGCATTTCAATGTCCAGATGGAGAAGTCTTTTTCTTAGTTGGAGGCACACAGACAAATCAGGTGATCATCAGCACAATGCTTGCTCCTTACGAAGGCGTGATCGCAGCTAAAACAGGACATGTCAGTGTGCATGAAGCAGGTGCGATTGAATATAGTGGACATAAAGTGATTGAATTAGAAGAAAAGGACGGAAAATTAGCAGCAGAAGATATTAAGAAATGTATCGAAGATTTTTATTCAGACGATAATCACGAACATATGGTATATCCTGGAATGGTTTATATCTCATTTCCTACAGAATATGGAACATTGTATTCGAAACAGGAACTGACAGAGATATCCCATATCTGTAGAAGCTATAAAATTCCATTATTCATTGATGGGGCGAGATTAGGTTACGGAATTGAAAGTAAAGAAAATAATCTGAGACCAGAAGAAATTGCAGAACTATGTGATGTATTTTATATTGGGGGAACCAAAGTAGGAGCATTATGTGGAGAAGCAGTCGTATTTCCACATCATAATACACCAAAACATTTTGTGACACAGATTAAGCAAAGAGGGGCATTATTAGCGAAGGGAAGATTGTTGGGAATCCAGTTTGATACTCTATTCACAGATCATTTGTATTTTGAGATCAGCAAACATGCGATTGCAATGGCTGAGAGATTAAAAGAAGTCTTTCATAAGAAAGGATATACATTTTTCTTAGAGTCCTCAACGAATCAGCAGTTTATCATCCTTGAGAATGAGAAGATGAAAGAACTGAGCAAGAATGTAGAATTTGGTTTCTGGGAGAAATACGATGATAACCATACGGTTGTGAGATTTGCAACAAGCTGGTCAACGGATGAAAGTTCGATCGATCAGCTGGAAGAATATCTGTAATAAATTTTATTATAGAAGAAATGCAGTTTTGTATGTAGGAAATGCAGAACTGCATTTTTGTTTTATAGGAGAATTTTATGAACGAAAAGTAAAAAAAGTTGATGGATAAATATAGAAATGATATAATGAAAATATGGTAGGTTAAAACAATAAAGGCAAGATAGGAAAGGAAAGTTAACTATGAAGAAATTTTTATCTATGACAGTGTTACTTCTGATCATCGTACTTGCAGGATGTCAGAAGGATCAGACAACAAAGTCAAAGCAGAAGACGAATACAAATGATGCAAAAGTTGTAAAAACAGAGAAACTAGAGACAATGAGCTACGAGGATTTTTACGAGAATCTAAAAGAGGAAGAATTGAACGACTTGGATATCATACAAGTTGCTGATCAGAAAATTACAGCTGTGATAGGTAATTACTTTCTTGTGCTGAATGAGAACAAGAAGAATCATACATATAAGATCAATAAGATCATAGATTTGCATCCATATGGAATGAATTATTATTATAATGAAGAATCAACAATGTTTTATCCATCCAAAGATGGAGAAAAATATCTAATTTATAATGAATGCAGATATAATTCAAAAGATCAAACAATCAATGCTAAAGATGATAAAGAACTTAAGAGTATAGTCATTGATTTAAAGAAAGATGAGGTAACATACCGAAAGGGAAATCATCTGGAAAATTTGAAGAAGAAGGAAGGCGTATCCGAAAATAATTATCCAAAGATAGCAAAATTTTCAAAGGATATGAAGCAGTATGCAAAAAAGAAAAAATATGAGCTGATGACAAACTTCTATTTAAAATCAGGAAAAGACAGATTCTGGGTAATGAAACCATTCTATGAAGAAAATATTTTAGAAGGCAGGATTTTTAGATATCATGAAGGAAAAATACAGTGCGTATTTAAATTTCGGGAACCATAAATATAACGTATCTATTATAAAATGAAAAATGCCATCCATATATTGTAGCTTTGATAAAGAAAAACACAATATATGGATGGCAAAAATAATTGTCGAAAAAACATAAAAAAGTTGTTGACATACTGTATACAGCTATGGTAAGATAATCAACGTCGCTGAAAGAGCGGCAGGAAAATATAAC
>ERZ857693.3444-NODE-3444-length-13121-cov-2.244451_pt1 | contig 13121 bp, 6 predicted proteins | sample MGYA00519765_ERZ857693 | MGnify/ENA primary metagenome ERZ857693 (study PRJEB31778, sample SAMEA3449354) | human gut metagenome | biome: human gut; feature: human-associated habitat; material: faeces | place: United Kingdom | collected 2010/2012 ... | reverse complement strand
ATAATATTTCGTTTATACCGTTTTTCTTTTTCATTACATATAAAATTCTGACTTGCGAGAGAACGCTTATATCTGCCCTTCAAGCCCTAAGAAAGCACCACAGAATCTGCGACACTACGTCCGTTAAACTCCGGTTTAAGGGTGAAGCAGTTTTTTCTGATAAAAGCCAAAACATTTCTGAAGCATTTCTTTGTTTACAGAGTAGTATACTTTCGTGTCTATTTTTTCAAGACGGATCAGGGAGGCTTCTGCAAGCTGCGACATATGATGGGAGATAGTCGCGGCAGTCAGACCTGAATATTTGACAAGTTCTCCGGCATAAGCAGGTTTTTCACTCAGGTAAGACATAATTTCAAAACGCCTCTTGTCGCTGAGGAGTTTCAAGGCATTTATATAAGCTTCTGAATCTTCAATGTAATCTGGCGCATATGGATTTTGAGGCTTCACATATTCTCCATATAAAATTCCAAGAACAATTTCGTAAGGGGAAGATAAAACTTTATTTTCTGCAGATAAATCTGCGTGGAAACCAAGTTCAAAAGGCAGGAAAAAGGAGATATAAAGCTTATATCCAAAGGGGGTGTCAGGGAGATTATTTAAAGGAAAAAGATGTTCCGCAAAAGGAACGATTCCACCCTGGTTTGTGATTTCATTTGTCCAATAGGAAATAAAATTTTGCGCATATAATTCAAGTTGTGGCTCAAAGTCGATAAGCGTCTGATATGCATAATTTAATAACGGAAGCGCTTTTTCCAGATGGGACTTCCAGTGGACAAAAATATCCTGGATTTTCCAGCGGATTTCCATAGGGACATCCATTTCCATAATGGCTGCAACGACATCTAAGGTTGAGATATTTTTTTCAGAGGAAACGTTGTCTGTCTGCTCATCAGAGTCTGTATCACGCAGATACATATGGTTGTATCTTTTTATCATGGTTAAAAAGAGCTGGCAACGCCTGGCTTCGGTAAGATTCAACAAAAAATCAACATAAGAAGCAAAGTCTGGATAATCTAAATATTCAGCAGGGTGCTCGGTAAGAAAGAGAAAAAGACTGACATTTTCATAATCTTTTTGCGCAATTGTGATTTTGTGAAAATAAGAGTTGAGCAGATCAGTATCATTTTTCATCTTGTATGCGGTTTCGGTTTTGATCTTTTCCAACAGATCAAGCAAAGCAGAATTTGCAGTCAGAAGCTGCTTTTGATCAAAATGGATATGCATTTCCGTTTCGGCTTCTGTAATCTGTTCCTGCAAAAGTTTTCCTGATGCAATCACTTTTAATAATTGAAAAGCGGTATTTAATGCATTTGTTTTCATATAGGTTGACATAATGTTTCCTCCAATCATGGAAAGGTTGTAATATCATTTGAAATTAGCAGTTTTTTGTACAATTACTGTCAATGTTAGATATATATCTAAATGATGTTAGATGTATATAAAAATAAATATTGACATCCGTCTAACATTAGTATAACATAAAATTAGATAAACATCAAACAAATGTCGACAAATATGTTTATGAATATCTAACAAAGATTGACTGTAGTCAAAATGTTTGAGCAGAGATATAAAGTTACTGTTGATCAGGTGCAAATCATTTGTTATAGAAAATAAGAAATGTGCCTGACGAATGTAGTGATAGAGTCAGATGGAAAGTAGGGCATAAACATGGAACAGAATGAGAAAATTGGATACAAAGATATTTTTAAACAAAAAGAGTATATGAAAATGATGGTGGCAGCCTTAATTAACCGGTTTGGAGATTCAATTGACGCAATCGCTTCCACATGGATTGTATACGAACTGACGGGCAGTGCCGTCTGGTCAGCCGTGATATTTGGTGTGAATAAAGTACCATCAGTATTTGTAACTCCGCTCGCAGGTGCATGGGTGGAGGGAAGGAATAAGAAAGCAATTATGATTATTACGGATTTGATCCGGGCAGTCTGTGTGGCATTTGTTGCGAGTGGATATTTACTTGGATTTTTGCAGCCGTGGATGTTGCTGGTTACGACGTGTATCATATCGACAGTGGAAGCATTCAGGGGACCAGCGGGCAGCGCATTGACACCGCGGGTATTGAAGGCAGAATATTATGAGTATGGAATGTCTTTGATGTCAACGTTTTCGTCCGTTACAGAACTTGCAGGAACTATGGCGGCAGGCGGTATTATCGCTGTGATTGGAGCTGCTGGTGCAATTTATCTGGATATGGCAACATTTCTTTTGTCTGCATTGATCATTTGCTTTGTGAATACCAGAGAAGAGAGAAGCAGATCACAGATTTTTGATGGAAAAGCATATATCACCAATTTAAAAGAAGGGTTTTCTTATGTCCGAAAATCGCACGAAGTATGTTATTTAATGGTAATAGTTCTTTTTATGAATGGAATTTTAGTTCCGCTAAACAGTCTTGAAGCACCGATGGTGGATGAAATTTTGCACGGTGGGGCAGAAATGCTTTCATTATTAAGCGCGGCATTGACCGTTGGTATGCTTTTCGGTTCTGTAACGTATCCGGTTGTGAAAAAACATATGAGTGGCAAAAAAAATATGGTGATAGCCTGTGTAGTAGTGGCTGTTTTTTATATAGGAATCCCGTTGTGCGAACCGTTTTTTGTAAACCGGTTGTTCCGGTACGGTGTGGTGATCGCAAACAGTCTGGCATTGGGATATGTGGTTGCAGCTACAGGAGCTTTTTTGTCGGTTGCAAGTGTCAAATATGTGAATCAGGAGTATCTGGCGAGAACCAGCGGTATCATGTCTGCGGCAAGCATTGCAGCGATGCCGGTACTTTCGTTCATCATCAGTGGACTGGTCAGTTTTGTGACAACAGCGCAGTGTTTTATTTTTGCCGGTGTTTGTGCACTGCTGGAGTGTATCTGGATTTTGAAGAATAAAGGAATTGAAGGGAATATGTAAAAAATGGAAGCGGGCAGAAAACAAAGTGTATAAAAGTTAAAAACAAATTGATAAACCTTTCACAAAGTGCTATGCTATAAATGCGAGTCTGAACCGACCTGATATGGCGGTTACAGGCATGATAAAATACATCATCATAGAAAAGAGGAAGAGACTATGAACAAAAACAAATTCTCCACAAAATATCTTGTGGAAATGGCATTATTAGTTGCCATCATTTTACTCATGGCTTTTCCCCCGATTGGTTACATCAAAACAGCAGGATTAGAAATTACACTGATTGTTGTACCGGTTGCGGTAGGAGCTGTAACATTAGGACCGACAGCAGGTGCAATCTTAGGAGGGGTATTTGGAATAACAAGCTTTATCCAGTGCTTCGGAATGAGCCAGTTTGGTGCATTACTGCTTGGAATTAACCCATTCCTGACATTCCTTGTATGTGTTCCGACACGTATTCTGATGGGATGGCTTACAGGACTTATTTATCATGGATTACGAAAAACAAAGATTCCGTCAGCAGCATCCGTTACGATCGCCAGCCTTTGCTGCCCATTATTGAATACAACATTCTTTATGGGAACGCTTGTGACATTATTTGCATCCACCATGCGTGAATCTTTTGGTATGGGAAAGGTGCTTCCGTTTATCTTTGCATTCGTCGGAGTAAATGGTGTTGTCGAGGCAATTGTATGTTTCGTTGTGGGAACTGCAATTTCCATGGCTTTGAAAAAGGCATTGCGCTACAACTAAAACATTGCTTGACTTAAGAACTGCCGCTTGCAGGATGTGGTACGGATTTTTAGATTGAATTTTATGAATCCGGCTATGAACGGAGTATTGCTCCTAGCGCAAGCGGCAGAGATTTCTCAACTTTTCCAGATCGTCAGAATCCGGGTGTAACAAAGCACAGTCAAAATTTTTGATCAATGCATCAAGGTTAGTCGGATGCTCAGGATTTTCTTTCATTTTCACATAGCGCTCCCGCACAGACTGCGGCATTTTTCCCTGACACATATATTCTCCGATAATGGTATTGCTTGGATCAATGGACTGCCTGACCTGTCCGAGAATCTTTTGAAAATATGCATCACTTCCACCAAAACCGGCTGTTCCGAAAAGAAAAATCCGTCGGTTTTTTAAAGTTGATAACAGAGTTAGTGTCTCGTTGTCAGCATTTCCCTTATCTGTCCAAAATCCGATATACAATAATTCTGATGATGGTACTGGTGTCTTGATCGCACCAAAATACTCACAGACCTCTTCGGGCAGCGTTTCATGGATCGCATCGGCAAGCTTTTTTGTATTACCTGTTAAACTGCTGAATAAAATCGAATATTGATCTGTATTCATATGTTATCGTCTCCTTATATAAAAGCTGAATCACTGGATGAACCTGCTTCATGAGAGCGCAATTTGGCAGATCCATCACATCATGATATTATCATAATCGTAAATACCTGTCTAGTTGATTGAAGTTTTGTACTTCAAAAAGAACGTTGTATTTTCTTTGTATTATTGGAAAAATTAGATTTATAGGTTATAATAGAAATCAGACAAAATGTGAGGCGATTTTATAAAATAAGATAGTAGTCGTGCCTCACAGAGATGAAGGAGGGCGTAAAAATGCCAGAAAACAGCAGTTGCAGCAGTGCATCTACCTGTGGCAGGGAAAGCTGCGAGGGATGTCCAAGCAAAGCAAAGGGAAGCGGAATTGCCAAAGAGCCAATGAACAAAGCTTCTAATGTAAAAAAAGTGATTGGTGTTGTCAGTGGTAAAGGTGGAGTTGGAAAATCATTTGTGACATCTTCCCTTGCATGTGCCATGAACAAGGCTGGATATAAAGTGGGAATTATGGATGCTGATATTACAGGACCGTCCATTCCGAAAATGTTCGGAGTACATGGACAGGTTTACGGTACAGAGGATGGCATGGTTCCAATGGCTGCAGAGAATGGGATCAAGATCATGTCCGTCAATCTATTGTTAGACAACGAAGAAGATCCGGTGATCTGGAGAGGACCGGTGATCGCCGGTGTTGTAAAACAGTTCTGGAATGAGACAGTATGGGGCGATATTGATTATTTATTTGTAGATATGCCGCCGGGAACCGGTGATGTTCCGCTTACGGTATTCCAGTCTCTGCCGGTTGACGGCATCATCGTGGTGACTTCTCCGCAGGAGCTGGTTTCTATGATCGTAGGCAAGGCCGTTCGCATGGCAGAAATGATGGACATTCCGGTGCTGGGTCTTGTGGAAAACATGTCGTATCTGACTTGCCCGGACTGTGGCAAGGAAATCGATGTGTTCGGCAAGAGTACGGTAGCTGATGTTGCGAAGGAATATGGTATCGATGTATTAGGCAGACTGCCGATCGATCCGAAGCTGGCAACAGCATGTGACAATGGCGAGATCGAAGACTTCGAAGGGCACTGGCTCGACGATGCAGTGAAGAAACTAGAAGTAGAATGAGGTTTTCCGGCACGAATTTCTACGAGACGCATCCTTTGATGCTGCAAAAACAGAAACTTTGACGTTTCGATGATGTCGAACGTTTACTGGTTTGCTGACAGAGGGTTAAAATGAAATACTAATTTGTGCAAAACAGGCACCGCAGGGGTTATGACCTTTGCAGCGCCTGTTTTTTTCTGCTTAATCAGCGTTTTTCTGCAACTTTTCAGAAAGAGAGGGGTGGCAATCCGAAGAAATCTGGAAGAATTTGGAGAATCGGTGAAGGCTTTCTGTTTTTGTAGTGAAAAAGGTTGATTTCTGCACATTGGTAATATATGTTAATGAAAAGCCGTGTGCCTGGTTAATAGATGGCACACGCGAAAAAGCCGCACGCCTGGCTGGCAGGCCGGCGTGCTAGAGAAAAGGGGGAATGACCGTGCAGAACATCAAACGTTTCGTAGAACATGTGAAGATGGATCATGAAGAAAGGCTGCAGGATATCCGTATCCAGATGAAGAGCCTGCCGCCGGGCGATCTGATCTTCGCACGAAAAAACCAGAAGTATTATTGTGTCCAGAAACTCAATGACCAGCGATTCGGCATCACGAGAGATCAGCAGCTGGTGCAGGGGCTGGCGCTGAAGCGTTATTTGCAGGAAGAGCGGGATGCTTTGCAGGACAATCTGAAAATCCTGGATAAAGTGTTGAAGGACTGTCAGAACACCAGCTTCGACGATATCATGCAAAGCCTGCCGCCGGGATTCCGGCAGCTGCCTCGTGAATATTACCGCCTCAAAAAGAAAAAGAAGAAGTACTGTAAGAATCCTTATTATCCGGAGCATTTGATTTACAGAACCAACGGCGGCGAACTGGTGCGCTCCAAATCGGAGCAGAGCATCGGCAACGCTCTGGAGGATTACGGGATCGAGTATACTTATGATGAGGGAATCATCGTCCCGTTGCTATTACGCGGATTTCGTCATCACCTGTCGCGACGGCACCCAGATCATCTGGGAGCATTTCGGACTCATCGATTCAGACAAAGACTATCGGGAGCACGCTCTCCGGCGGATGAAAGACTACCGGGAGCACGGCTGCTATCAGTGGAAAAACCTGATCTATACATTCGAAGAGGACGTTCGCAGTCTGGAAATCATTCGCCAGATCATCGAAGAATTCGTGCTGCCGCGATACTGGTAAGAGGTGGCGAAGGAGGCTGAAAATAGTAGAGTAATTTGTTCGTTTACAATATATGGATAATAATTCCAGATGCTGTAACAAAAGTGTCATTTCACGCCGTATTTTTGCGTTTCGCACCAAAACGGATAGGGGGGTTAAATTGTGATAAGATACTCTAACAAAAGAGCGAGAGTTCTTTTTATGATTTATCACTTTACTTATCTTATTTTTTGAATCGTCAAAAGGAGTGCGTGTAACATGAAAGACTTTTGGAAACGAAAAAGAAACAAACGAATTGCCGCGTCGGCATTGGCCGTCGTCATGGCGGGGTTCCTCGTATGGGGACTCTTCCCGTGGCAAGCGGCAGCAGCAAAAAACACAGTGGCGGATGATGTCACCATCAACAAATGGCATGACTCTGAGGCACTGGATGACAGCACGAAGAACGTCGGCCGTATCTGGACGGACAAGTCTGTGTCAACTGGAGATGTGACGTTGACCAGCAAGACCAGAGAGACGGCAGACATCAAAAAGAAAGATGGATCCGACTTCCTGGTAGGATTGTCAGCATTATCCTCGACAGCGAAGATAATGGGACAGACAACAGTGCCGCTCGATATCGTGCTGGTGCTTGATGTGTCTGGGAGTATGGATGATAATGGGAAAATGAAAACTCTGAAGACTGCAGTCAACAGCTTTATTGATACGACAGCAGCGGAAAATGATAAACGGTCTGATACGAACAAACAGAGCCGGATCTCTCTGGTGAAGTTCGCGGGGGAAAAGAAAAATACGGTCGGAAATGATACTTATAAAGACGGCGGCTATATATACAATTACACCCAGATCGTCAGTGAATATGAAGCCTATACCAGTGCAAATAAAAAAGCACTTAAAGACAAGGTAGCTGCACTTAATCCTGCAGGAGCTACATCTGCTGATTATGGGATGGAGCATGCGAAAACCTTAGTGAAACAGAGTAAAGATGATGCTAATCGTAAGAATGCAAAGCGTATCGTAATCTTTTTCACTGATGGAGAGCCAAATCATGGGTCCGGATTTAATGAAACCGTGGCTAATACGGCAATAAAGACCGCTACAGGAATAAAATCTGATGCCGATATCTACACCATTGGAGTCTTTAATGATGCAGATGCCAGCATCACAGGTGGTACAGGTTGGTGGTGGACTGACAAAGAGCAGTTCAATGCCTATATGCACGGCATGTCCAGCAACTATCCGAATGCGACCGCATACTATAATCTAGGAACTCGTGCACCGGACAGTAACTTCTACAAAGCAGCTAAGGATGCATCGACGTTAAACACTATCTTTGATGCGATTGCGGAAGAAATCGTATCTTCAGCGCTGTCTCCGACTCATATGAACCAGGGAGAATTGCCGAACCAGGGCGGCTACATCACCTTTACCGATCAGCTGGGCGACTATATGCAGGTCGATGATATGAATGCTCTTGTGTATGCAAATACAATATACACTTACAAGGAGAAACAAGAATCTTCAGATAAGAGTACGATAACCTATACTTACGAAGGGGAGATTAAGGATCCAAATCATGTGTATCCAGAAGGAAACCTGAACGATATCAAGATCACTGTAAAAAAATCGAACAACTTACAGACGGGAGATCTGGTAACTGTCATGATCCCGGCAAATATGATACCTCTCCGGTATTATGAAGTGTCGAAAGGCAAGATGACTATTTCGGAAACATATCCGATGCGTCTTTTCTACGATGTCAGCCTGAAAGCTGATGCGGAGAAGAAGATCGAAAATCCGGATGAAGCGATGCAGGCGTATATAAACGCTAATAAGAACGGTGAAGGACAGGTGCAGTTCTACAGCAACAAATATAAAAAAGAGGAAGAAAATGGCAAGCCAGAAATGATCGGTGCATATTCCCATTTCGTACCGGCGACCACAAATGACTTCTACTATTTCCAGGAAGATGCACCTCTTTATACAGATGAAGAATGCAAAACACCAGCTAAGGGTACGATAGACACCAGTGGTAACACCACCTATTATTATCAGCGTGATTACTACGAAATGCAAGCTGATGGGACAGCTGTTAGCAAAAAAAATACAGTAACGATCCCAGGTAACAGTAACATCTTACTGGAAGGCTATGCAGTGAAAGACGTTAAGACAGGTCAATATTACATCCCGGCAGGCACGCCGAGAACGACCAGCCTGACGTACTTTACAGAAAACAAGACGGACGTAGCCAACAAAACAGGAACGGCCTCCACTTTTATCAAGCCAACATGGGATTACGATAATGTTGGAAGTGGAATCACCACTTACCTGGGAAACAACGGTAAAGTGACCTTCGACCTTCCGGGCGAACTGGATATTACCAAAACAGTAACGGCAGCAGAAGGCCATGCAGTGCCTGACAGCCTGAAAGATCAGGAATTCACCTATACGCTAGAACTGACAGCGAAAGAAGGAACTCAGCTGAAAGAAAAATATACGGCACAGAAATACACCGGAGCGGAAGCAGAAGGTAAAGAATTCGATATAAAATCAGGAGACACCTTTACATTAAAAGATAGGCAGACTCTCAAGATTTACGGTCTGGAATCCGGAACCACCTATACTGTAACGGAAACCAAAGCAGCACACTTTACAGGAACAGTCGTACAGACCAATGCCGGAGATAACCCAGTTGTAGACACAGCCGAAAATGGAAATGTAACGGCGACAGGAACCATCACTGGAAATCAGCAGACTTTTGCAAATTACACCAACACATATAAAGCTGATCCGGGAACGCTTGACGGTTCTGCAAACCTTAAAGTGAAGAAGGAATTCCAGTTGGCGGATGGCACTTCTGCGTGGGATATGGAATACCTTCAAGATTCTCAGTTCACTTTCCTGCTGACCGCAAATAGTGACAATGCTCCACTGCCGGAGGACGCTGTGGAAATAGCAGGAATCAAAGCGGCACGAGTAACTGTTACCGATAAAAACGATATCAATAAAGCTTTTGGAAATATTACGTTTACGGAACCGGGGACCACTGAGCAGGATCCAAGAGAAAATGGGAAACAGGGAGTTGTCTACTCCCAGGCAACGTACACGGTAACGGTAACGGTTACCGATGAAAACGGAACGCTGAATGCAGTTGCCGAGATGAAGAAAACGCGTGATGACAATGGAACGGAATTGTCTGCTGCGACCGTGGCGGCAGACAAGACTGCTACTTTCAAGAATGTGTACGATGCGGATTCTGAGTCTGTAGCGATCCGAGCGGCTAAGAATTTTACAGATCATACCGGCAGCAGACCGCTGGAAGATGGTCAGTATACATTCCGCATTACACCGAAGACCGCAGGAGCACCTTTGCCGGAAGGAGACAGTGGATATACAGAGACAACCAATACGGGTGTAGGTGTAGAATTCAAGAGCTTTACTTTTACTGCAAAGGATGCACAGGGCGCAACGGAAAATAATCCAAAGACATATGAATATACCTTGGAGGAAGTTCTTCCGCAAGGAGCAAATGAAGCAAATAAATACACCGTAAACGGCATCACTTATGACCCGGCGAAGTATACAATCCAGCTGAAGGTATACATTAAGAATGTGGCAGGTAAAGACACGGTAGTTGTAGACAGAATATATCTGAATGCCGAGGAGACAGCTGTTGAAGTCCCGGTATTCCACAATTCCTATAAGGCAGATTCTGTTATTTTGACAGGCGATACTGCTTTGAAAGGTGAGAAAACCTTGACTGGCAGAGATATGCTGAGTGATGAAACTTTCGACTTTACGTTGACAGCAGGAGACGACAGCACGAAGAAAGCGATCAGCGAGGGAACGGTTACTATCGTAGAGAATGGCGACAGAGCATCCGTATCCGGCGGAAAGAACGGTAAGGCTAAAAGCTTCAAATTTGGAGATGTGACCTTTACAAAAGAAGGAACCTATACCTTCGACATAAATGAAACCGTACCGGACTCGATGGCTGGCGGTGTGACTTATGACCAGCACACGACAAAAGCTACAGTAGTCGTAACGGACGATGCAGATCATCCGGGCAAGCTGAAAGCAAGCGTGACTTACGATAACGGAACCGTTTCTGATGCAACGGATAAGGCGGTTTTCCAGAACACCTATAAAGCTTCCTTTGCATACGAAACTACAGGCGGACTGCTGGTAGAGAAAGTGCTGAACGGCAGAACTATGCGGGCAGGAGAATTCCACTTTACAATTACACCGCAGGATGGTACACCGGGCGTTTCTGAAGCAGATGCATCCTTCAACAATCCGGAGCAGAGGGCATCCGGTGTGCCGGACAGCATGCAGAAGCTGCTGGGACTGACCTTTGATCAAACTGATGTGGGTAAGAACTACGAATATATTGTAAAGGAAACTAAGGGCAGTGCGGCAGGTGTAACGTATGATGCGACCCAGTTCTTGGTTGCTATCCAGATGATGGACAACTATGACGGAACGATGTATGCGATAACGACTATCACGCCGCAGACGAAAAACGATGATGGCAGTTATACAGACGGTACAGCGACTGTGTTCAACAGTAAAGAAAATCCGAATGAAAAACCATCACTGCGTTTCACCAATACATACGAAGCTGGTGCTGCAGATCCGGTAGATATCACAACTGGATTCAATAAAGTCCTGAAGGGTCGCAGCTGGAATGATAACGATAGCTTTACATTCACTATAGCGAATACGCAGAAGCCAGAAGGCGTAGAAGTGGCTCCAATGCCGAATAAAACTACGGTAACGGTTAAGAAAGCTGATGAAAACGCTGGCAAGGCTCCGGTCGACTTCGGCAGTATCACATTCGCTAAAGCAGGGGTATATAAATATACGGTAACAGAAACTGCTCCGGAGCCTGCAGGTGCAGGAATGGTCTACGATACGGCTCCGAGAACCATCACGGTAACGGTTACAGATGACAGCTCCGGTAAGCTGAAAGCAGCTATGACCAGTGTAGAAGGAAGCAAGACGTTTACTAATGAATATAAGACAGCTGATCTGCCACTGGATACAGCGTGCAGCGTCCGTGTCACCAAGGTTCTTAACGGACACGATATGGCGAAGGATCAGTTCGAGTTCAGCATCAAAGCAAAGGATAAAGATTCTGCTGAAAAGCTGAGGATCGACGAAAACAATGGTGCAACCTTTGGAAGCGCGGCAGCGGCTGACGGCGAAGTAGTAACGCTGCTCGATTCGTTGAATATGACGCTGACCCAGTCAGACATCGGAAAAACCTACAGCTACACCTTTGCAGAAACAAAGGGAGATGCAGCAGGATATACCTATGATGAGAACCAGTATAAGCTGGAGATAACGACCATTGACGGCGAAGATGGGACGCTGAAAGCAGAAGTAAAACTGTTTAAAAATAAAGAACTAATCTCCAATAAGACAGTAGATAAAGAGCATTCTGCCCTTGGAGATGACGGAATTACCATCCCGTTCATCAATCGTTACGATAGCTCTACGGATGTGACCGGCGGAACGAAAGCAACCATCAGTGCCCATAAGACTCTGAACGGTCGAAACCTGAACGCTGGAGAGTTTACCTTTGAGCTGGCAACTCGCCCGTATACAGGTAACGAAACTGTTCTGCAGATGCAGGAAAATGAGGCTGACGGAACGATCCCATTCGATAAACTCAGCTACAGAACTTCTGACAAGGCGAAGGGTGATGGTGTGATTCTGAGCAAAGCTGTTCAGGATGGCTATGCAGTCAAAACCACCAATAACGATGGGGAAACAGTTTACACCCTCAGCTACAGAGTCTACGAAAAGGAGGGGAATCTGAAAGGCGTATCCCACACGGTTACCACCTTTGATTTCGACGTGATCGTGACCGACAACGGGGATGGAACGCTGAAGGCAGAGACACAATATCCGACGGATAAGAATGAGTTTGAATTTATCAACACATACTCCACTGGAAAGCCGATCCCGATGGATATCAAGGGCAGCAAGGTCCTGAATCATGCAGAAGGTCTGGAAGAAGGTCTGACACTGAAAGATATCGCAGGCAAGTTCACTTTCACTCTGGAAGCTGTGACGCCGGGTGCCCCGATGCCAGATAACAATAAAGCGACGAACGACGTTTACGGAAACATTAATTTTGGCAATATCACATTTGGCCTTGATCTGCTGAAGGACGAGATCCCTGCACCAGATGGATCCAGATTGAAGACCTTCAAATATGAGGTGACAGAATCCGGCTCTGCAGCAGGTGTGACCAACGATACTACGACAAAGACTTTCGAGATCACTCTGAAAGATGACGGAAACGGCCAACTGACAGCGACATGCGATCCAAAAGAAGGTCAGATGTTCACATTTACCAATACTTACAGTGTCGAAAAACTGCCATCGAGCATAACCGACCAGATCAGCATCGATAAGGATCTCACAGGCAGAGACCTCAGAGACGGCGAATTCAGCTTCGAACTGCTTGAGGATGACAAGGTCATTGCTAGAGGCAGCAATGATGCCGACGGTAAGGTGACATTTGACAAGATTACATACACCCAGCCAGGAGATCACACC
>ERZ857693.3427-NODE-3427-length-13176-cov-9.682722_pt1 | contig 13176 bp, 10 predicted proteins | sample MGYA00519765_ERZ857693 | MGnify/ENA primary metagenome ERZ857693 (study PRJEB31778, sample SAMEA3449354) | human gut metagenome | biome: human gut; feature: human-associated habitat; material: faeces | place: United Kingdom | collected 2010/2012 ... | reverse complement strand
ATGACGACTCCAAGTCCGAGCTTGCGGTTGACCACGGCGGCGAAGCTGCGGCCGTGGTCGTCGGCGGCGAGCTCGTGCAGGTACACGCTTTCGGGGCGGTTCGCCTCGGGTGCTTGGATTTCGTTCCACGGCGTGGTATCGGCGGCGGTGGTCTCGTCGCGCGGGGTGGCCTTGCGGCTGGGGATCACGACTTCGGCGCCTTCGGCGAGCAACGGCCAGCCGAAGTTGCAGTGGTACATCCACATCAGCGGCTCGTCGCGGAAGGATTCGTTGGTCACCTCATCCTCGACCGTGATCGACGGCTGGCCGTACACGCTGGTGATCTTGCGGCGCATCACCAGATTTTCGCCGAACAGTTCGGCCTCGCGCATTTCGCCGGAGACCTCGAGCACGTAGTCGCCTTCGGCGGTCCAGTGGGCGTCGGAGCTCACATGTTCGGCCGGCGTGGTGCGGATGCGGCCGTGCATCGGGAAGCTGCCGGCCGGGTACTTGCCGCCCTCAGGCGTGACGTACGGCGCGCAGATGTTCTCGAAACCGCAAGTGAAGAACAGCCCGCCCATGATAGAGCGCTGCGCTTCCAGCCCGTTGGTGTCGAACTGGTTGCGGCCGTTCAGGCCCGGCTTGGACAGGAAGGTGAGGTTTTCGCCGCGGTACTCGAACTGGCAGACGTCGAGGGCCCGGTCGGCCATGGACACGAAGCGCAGCGGGCCGTTCTTCACCTCGATGGCCTTGAGGCCGTGGGCGCGGCCCTCCTGGTACTCGATCGGGCGCGTGTAGGCGGCCTGCTGGAGGCTGCCCATATGGGCCAGCATATCGGCACGCGCGCCGCCCACACCGGTTTCATTGGTTTCATTGGTTTCATTGACGCTCATTGATTCATTCTCCTTGCGATTATCGGTCCGGCGCCGGGCCTCCGACGCCGATCGTCGGCGGCCCATCGCCCTTCGATGCCGTCCGGCACCGTCATGCCCGCATGTCCTCCAGCGCCACGCCCTTGGTCTCATGCATGCATTTGAGCGCAAAGAAGAACGAGACGAAGGCGAAGAAGGCGAACAGGCCGTAGACCAGCCCCACGTTGATGCCGAGCAGCACCGGGAAAGAGACAGTCACCACGAAGTTGGACAGCCACTGTGTGGCGGTGCCGACCGCCATGCCCGCGCCGCGCATCGTGTTCGGGAACATCTCGGAGAGCATCACCCACGAGGTGGTGCCCCAGGTCACGCCGAACGCGACGACGAACAGATTGGCGCACACCAGCGCCAGAGGCCCGGAGACCGGTCCCAACACGGGAGAGCCGCCGACCATCGGTGCGGTGCCGAAGAGCACCGTGAGCCCGCCCTGAGCCACGACCATGCCGACGGATCCGGCGAGCAGCATGGGCTTGCGGCCCACGCGGTCGATGATCGTCATGCCGATGACGGTGGCCGCGATGTTGATCAGCGAGGTGATGGCGGTGATGGTGAAGGAGTCCTTTTCGCTGAAGCCCACGGCGCTCCACAGCGAGTTCGAATAGTAGAAAATGACGTTGATGCCGGTGAACTGGTTGAGAATCATGAAACCGATGGCAGCCAGGACCACTGGCTTCAGGCGCCCGTTCGAGCCGATGAGATCGCGGAACGAGGGCTTGCGGTCGGCGCTGAGGGACGCGCGGATCGCCGCGAGCTGGCCGTTCACGTCGATTTCGGCGTCGTCGATCTTCGCCAACACCCCGGCCGCCTCGTCCATGCGTCCCTGCGCCACCAGATAACGGGGCGACTCGGGGATGGTGAACGCGAGCACTCCGTAGATCAGAGCGGGCACGCACATGCACAGGAACATCCACTGCCAGGTCATCATGGGGCCCATCATCGTGCCGGCGCCGCCGCTGACGTGCACGAGCAGCGCGTTGACCAGCAGGGAGACGAAGATGCCGAGCACGATGCCGAGCTGCTGCAGCGAGCCGAGCACGCCACGTTGCCTGGTCGGGGATATTTCGGTGATATACATCGGCGCGACCACGGAGGCGACGCCCGCCGCGAATCCGCCGAACACGCGGAACGCCACGAGGATTTCGATGTTCGGCGCGAACGCGCAGCCGATTCCGCATACCAGGAAGCAAACGGCGGCGATCTTCATCATCGGCACGCGGCCGACCTTGTCGGCGATGCGCCCGGACAGCAGCGCGCCGATGCACCCGGTGATCAGCGCCGAACCGACGGCGAGGCCAAGCACGGCGTCGCCGGTGTGAAAATGTTCCTTGATGACCGCGGTGGCGCCATTGATGACGGCGGTGTCGTAACCGTAGAGCAATCCGCCGAGCGCGGCGCTGGCAGCAAGACGGGGAACGATATTGCGTTGTGACATGATGGGTCCTTCTTCGTTGAAGATGAGATGGGTGGCGGAGGCCCCGGCCTGTGCGAGAACGCCCGCCAAGGCCGGAACCGCAGGATGAGGGACTGCGGGATCACCGTTCCCGCAGCGCCGCAGGGTATTGCGGCCAGGCGCCGGACCGTCCGCACACGAACGCGGAGACCTCGACCGCGCGCTGGTGTGCGGTCGGAATCGAGAAGCCTCGCAGCAGGTAGGCGAGGAACGCTCCGGAAAACGAATCGCCGGCGCCGACCGTATCGACGACATCGACCTTCGGCGTGGGCAGGATCGAGGTCTCGTCACGTCCCATTACGATGCTGTAGGCGTCGCCGGCGGTCAGAATCGTCACGTCCAGATCGAACATGCCGGCGAGCGCCTCCATCACGCGCTGTCGAGAGGCGATGTCGTCCCCGGGCGAGTCAAGTCCGAACAGGTTGGCCACGATGGGCAGCTCCTCGTCGTTGATTTTGAGGATGGTGGCGCCCTCGAGGAATCGGGTGATGACTTCCTTGTTGACGAATCCGGAGCGGATGTTGATGTCGAACAGGCGGATGGCGTCGGGGCTCGCGGCGTCGATCATCCGGTAGATGGTGTCGCGGGTGCCCCACGCCTCGCGGGCGGCGATGGTGCCGTAGCAGATCGCGTCGGCGCCGCGTACGAGGCCGCGCACCTCGTCGGTGAATTCGATGTGGTCCCAGGCGACGCCCTTGACGACGTCGTATTCGGGGATGCCACCGTCATCCAGCCGGACGGCGGTGATGCCGGTGGGATAGTCGTTGACCTGCGCGGCCACGTTGACGTCGTTGTCGGCGAGGATGGAAACGAGGTCGCGCCCGAGTTCGTCGTCGCCCACAGCGGTGACGGCGGTGCCTCTGACGCCGTTCTGGGCGACGTGGTAGATGAAGTTGGCGGGTGCGCCGCCCGGCTTTCTGCCGTCGGGGAGCATATCCCACAGCAGTTCGCCGATGGCGACCACGGATGGCGTGGTGGTATTGGACATGATGGATCCTGGGTTGAAACTGGTTTTGAAACTGGTTTTGGACATAGTGAGCCAAGGCCGGAATGAAAAAGGGAAATGTAGCCTCCGCCGGCGGGAGGCGATGCGCAGCGCTGGAGGGCGGTCTCGCGAAATCGCCGCCGGACCGCCCTCAGGCTCGCCTCGCGGACCGGCGTCTTGCGACGATTGCGGACGGGCTTCGCCGGCTCAGTCCTCTTTGGCCGCCGGGTATTCGTTGCATAGCAGGCGGTAGGCGGGTTCGTCCTCCTCGATTTCGGGGAAGCGGCCGACCGGCTCGTAGAAGCGGTTGTCGATGTTGTCGTCGTTGCACATGGACACCTCGCCGACAAGGGTCGGCACGGAGTCCTCCTTGATGTAGTACTCGTGGTAGGTGTACGGGTAGAAGGTCAGGGACTCGCCTTCGCTGAGTTCGATGTCCTCGCCGGCGGGCACGTAGTAGCGGCGGCCGTCACGGCACACGAGCACCGGGGTGTCGAGACGCTCCTCGGTCTTCGGATCAGCGTTGTACAGGTGGAAGACAGCGGTGCCGCCGCCGCGCACGATGATATCCTCCATCTTGTTCCAGTGGAAATGCATCGGGGAGACCTGTCCGGGCATGCTCATCATGATCTTCTCGGCGTATACCTTGGTGTACTTCGGGTCCTTCACGTTGCCGTTGCGCAGGGTGATGAGCGCCAGCCCCTTGTGTTCGAAGTCGCCTTCGCCGTAGTCGGTGATGTCCCAGCCGAGCATGTTGTCGCGGATCTCGTCCCACTCATGGTTTTTGTCGGCCCATTCCTCCGGGGTAAAGGACAGGTAGGGCGGGATGCGGAACCGGTACTGATCAAGCAGGGCCTCGAACTGCTTGATGGTGGCGTTGATTTCGGAGCGCTTCATGGTGTACTTCCTTGTCTGAACTGCTGTGTTCGGTTGTTTTCATTATGGGGTTATCGGCCAGCGTTTCGCCGTCAAGCGATCAGCGTGTCGACAAACCATCCAAGCATTTCGAAATTTTTCGTTTTAGTTCTGAAGTCTTTCGCTTTGCTTGTTGACAAAGTTATAACACAAGGTTACGATAGTTGTCAACGCAGAAACGAAAGGAATCGAAATGAAAATGTACTCATAATCGATAAATAACGAAAACTCTCTGTTATGATGAGACACGGAAGCCGACACGCCGAATGCGATCATCGCCCGGCCACCGCATACACCAGCCGAAGGAGCCCAGCATGATGAAGGCAGAACGTCAGGAGCTCATCCTCAAGCGCGTCGCCGACAGCGGCCGCGTGGTCGTCACCGACCTCGCCAAGGAGATGGGCGTCACCGAGACCACCCTGCGCAAGGACCTTCAGGAACTGGACGACAGGGGCGCCGTGCAGCGCGTGCACGGCGGCGCGATCAAGCCGGACACGGAACTGAGCCGTTTCGAAAACCGCGTCGACCTTGGCGCGGACGTCAAAAAGCGGCTCGCTGAACTGGCCATGGATGAGATCTGCGAGAACCGCGTGATCTTCATCGACGGCGGCTCGACCAACTATCTGGCCGCCCAGGCCTTCCCGCGCGACTGGGAGGGCACGGTGATCACCAACAGCCCGGCCGTCGCGCTGTGGATGTCCGACTACGACCATGTCGAAGTGAACATGCTGCCCGGTATCATAAACCACAAATCCAAGGAGACCGTGGGATCGGCCGCCCTGACGGCGCTGCAGCAGCTGCATTGCGATCTGGTGCTGCTCGGCGTCTCCTCCATCGACCCGGAGCACGGCATCACCACCCCGTATCTGGAATCCGCGGAGACCAAGCGCGTGATCATCAAGGCCGGCGCCAAGGTCATGAGCCTCATCACACCGGAGAAATTCGGCCGCATCTCCACCTATCGAATCGCCGGCTGCAACGAGCTGGACGTCATCGTGACCGAAGGCACGCCGGACTGCGCCGGCGCGCTCGCCGCCATGGGCGTGGCCGTGCGCACCAACAGGCAGTAGCGACTCCATTCCCTGAAACAGCCAGGTGGGCGAAGGACGATTCGCCGCACCCTTGGCCAGTCGCGCCCAAAACGCGACCAACAACACATTCATCTTTTTCCCGTACCCCAAAGGAACACCAATGACGGCTCCATTCTCAGCACCCCATTTCGCGATTTCGCTCTATTGCAGCGATTTCCGCAATCCCGCCCCGCAGGTCGAATACCTTAACACGGTGGCTGACTCCTACCATGTGGATATCATGGACGGCCACTTCTCTCCCAGTATGGGTCTGTGCACCTCCTGGATCGAGCAGATGCTGCCGCTGAGCACACTGCGCAACGAAGTGCACATGATGGTCACCGACCCCGACCATTGGATCGACCAGTTGGTCGTCGCCGGCGCCACGATGCTCACCCCGCACGTCGAATCGCTGGGCGCGCACGCCTTCCGCACGCTGCGCATCATCCACGAGAACGGCTGCGGCGCGGGCGTGGCCATCAACCCGCTCACCCCGTTCGCCGACGTGGAGAACCTGCTGGAACGCATCGACCTCATCACCGTGATGACCGTCGAAATCGGCTACAGCGGTGAGCCGCTCATCCCCGAGATCCTGAAGAAAATCGAACGGCTTGCACGATTCCGCGACGAGCAAGGACTGAACTACGAGATCCAGATCGACGGATCCTGCAACGAAAAGAACTTCAAGGCCATGCGCGAGGCCGGCGCGAACACCTTCGTGCTCGGCAACACTGGCATCTTCAAGCGCTCCCCCGATATCCGCGAGGCCTGGCGCCTCACCATGGACGCCTACGAACACTCCACCGGCGAGACCACGGCCAACCCTCGCTGATTTTTCTTCTCAGTCCCCCTCGAAGCCATCGGCCCAGCTCGAAAACACACCCTCCACGCCGAGCCCCGGGCTCCCTTCCCCGAGGAGAGCCGTCAGCGAAGCCGACCGGAGGAGCAATCAACCCACAGGCATCTCCGCCTGCCGCAATCCCACACTCAAGAAAGCATCATCATGACCATCACAACTACCGCCGCAACCGAAGCCGCCACCCAATTCCCCTCATCATTCCGCGACTGCGAGCGGATCATCGTGCAAGAGCTCGCCGACGTGCTCGACCATATGGACGAGACGCAGATCGACGCACTTGTGAATCTCATCGCTAACGCCCGCAAGGTCTTCTTCGTCGGCGTCGGACGCGTCGAACTCGCATTGGAAGCCATCGCCAAACGTCTCGCCCACCTCGGCGTGGACACGGTGATGGTCGGCCAGATCACCGAACCGGCCATCTGCGGGCAGGACCTGCTTATCGTCGGATCCGGTTCCGGCAAAACCGGATTCCCGCTGTTCATCGCCGGCAAGGCCAAGTCCTTCGGCGCCAAGGTGGCGCGCATCGGCATCGTCGAGGACTGCCCGATGAAGCAGTACACCGATCTGTTTGTCCATGTGCCGGCCGCCGGCAAGCCCGGCAGCGGCACCAAGCCGAGCCAGCAGCCGATGACCAGCCTGTTCGAGCAGTCGTTGCTGCTGGTCGGAGACGCCATCGCCATGTCCATGGTGCGCAAACGCGATATCGACCTCGATTCCCTGTGGGAGTACCACGCGAATCTGGAGTAGAAAAGCGGCGCTATTGCTGTTTTCGTGGGTGCGGGTTCGTTGTTGAACCGTTGTGGGAGTAAGAAAGAGCGCTTTTTGAGTAGGATGTTTAACGACCAAGAAAAACACAGCCAAAAAGCGCCTGATGAACAGCATGTTCAACCAGCTTCTCAACGTCAAAGGCACGGTGGTCGAGGGCGTGCGCATCGCCGACTCCCCATTGCGTCCCGAACCCGTGCTCGAGATCCGCGTGCGTCCGCGCAGGGGCATGCTCAGATGCTCCCGATGCGGTGGACTTGACATACGCCTACCACAGCCGAGAACCTAACCCACGAAAACAGCAGAAGCCTCAAAAATAACATATTGGTTTTCTCCGAAATCTTGGCGCATGGCGGCGTTTGCCCTTGTGTATTTCATTCTTGTAATAAAGCGCGGTACTGCCGGACGAGTTCATGTAAACGTCAGAAAAGTCAGGGTAAACGTCGCATGATGCCAGTTTTGGAAGTTCCTCCGTCCGTTGTGCCGCAGATGGTGGTCTGCTCACTGTCCGGCGTCTGGATCCTCGTCATCGCTGGCAGGGCCGAGCAGCATACGCTCGCTCAGGTTCACTAGGCACATGAGCACGCAGGTGATGGCGATGATCACCAGCGTGGCCGAGAAGATAAGCGGCGTGCGGAACGAATTGTAGGCTGCCTGCAGCCAGATGCCGAGGCCCTTGCGTGCGCCCAGGTATTCCGCCGTGGCGGCGGTGGCGAAGATATAGGCGGCGGATACGCGGATACCGCCGTAGATTTGCCGTGCGGCCACGCGCAGCTTCACGTGCCACAGCGTCCACGTACGGGTTGCGCCACATGTCAGCGCCACATCCGAATAGAACTGGGGGACCGCCTCAAGACCACGAATCGTCTGCACCGCAATCGGAAACAGGCCGAATACGGCCACGATTACGATTTTGCCGGAAATCTCGAAACCGAACCAGATTAGGAACAGTGGTGCGATCGAAATCAACGGCATCGTCTGCGCGGCCGACAGTAACGGGAACAGCGCCGCATTCGCAACACGGGAGCAATACAGCAGAATCCCAATTAAAATGCCGCATGCCACGGCAAGCAGGAAACCGACGGTACCTTCCAGCAATGTGACCTGTGTCGCGGGCCAGAGTGTCGGCCAGGTTTCGACGGTCGCCTGAGCAATCTCACTGGGGGAGGCGATCATCGTGGACGGCACATGCCCTATTCGTACCCATGCCTCCCATACCGCCAGCAGCAACACGATGGCGATCACTGTCGGAATACGACGTTTCATCATGTCAAGCAGTTTGCGTTGAACGTGCGATTCCGCCATCGTTCACCTTGCTTTCTGCGTCAAAAGTGGACGCGCACGTGGCCGATGACGGGAAATCAGTAAGGTGAGGAGCCTGCCCGCTGGTCGGCCAGAAAAGTTTGTTACCGGCTGGTCAGTATAGACGGTGGGGCGGAACGCGAGGAAATCAGTCAAAAACGAACGAAACGGGGAAGTCCTTCCGCATGTTGTTACTCAAAACTGCCTTGCACGGTAACGAAATGCGGATGAGTTCGCAACCATACGTAGCGCAATCGCATGCTGACCGTAAAAACAGGAAGTCCTCCGCACCCTTCCGATGCGGAGGACTTCCCATATACCCCTTGCTACTGTCTTATGGTTGTTTGCCTGTCAACCATGACAGACGTCTATCATTCCAGTCCGATGGACTTCATGTGGTGAAGCACCAGGGACTTGACCTTGAGCGTGCCGGATTCGGCCACGAGCTTGATGGCGCGCGGACCTTCGGACGCGTAGCTGTACGAGCTGAGCGCCTGACGGCCGTCGTTGACGTACACCTCCACGCAGCCACGGTCCACGTACACGCGCAGCTTGAGTTCGCCGGCGGCAAGTTCGGCTTCGGACAGCGGTGCCGTACGGTAGCCGCGATCGCCCTGAGCGTTGGCCTGACGGTCGACCACCACGCGGCCGATCTGATCGTCATACGCAACGGACGTGTAGGCGCCATCCTCGGTGGCGTGGACACGCAGGCCGGCACGCTCGGCGGTGGAGTTGGCCAGGTCGATGGTCATTTCGATTTCCACGGCTTCGGCATCGTCCACAATGGTCTTCTCGCCGCTGACGTCCAGATCGATCGCACCGAAATCGACGGTATCCTCGCGCAGGCCTTCCATTTCGGCCACCGGCGCGGTGTGCAGGTCGCCGTCGGCGCCCAGCGTGATCTCACGCGGCAGGGTGAGGTTGCCGCACCAGCCGTCGTCCTGCATCGGAATCGGCTCGACGAACGGGCTCATCCAACCGTAGACGATCTGACGCTTGCCGTCGTTGAACGACTGCGGCGCGTAGTAATTGTGGCCGCAATCCCACAGACGGAACTCGGTTTCCGGCTTGAACTGCTCACCCGGAGTCCAAGTGCCGATCATGTAGCCGGCGTTGTTGACGTTGCGGTTCATGAAGCCGGACGGCTGAGCGCCCATGGCGGAGAAGCCGATAACCCACTTCTCGTTGCCTTCGACGTCCTTGATCGGGAAGAAGTCCGGGCACTCAAGCATAAACACGTCCGGATCCGGATGCTCGAACAGCACCTGCTCATAGGTCCACTTGACCATGTCATCGGAGGAGAACAGCCACATCTGGCCGCGCTTCTCGGCAGAGGAGACACCGAAGGTCATGTACCACTTGTCGCCGGTCTTCCAGACCTTCGGGTCGCGGTAGTGGTGGTTCACCTTGTCGGTCGGGCAATCAATGACCATACCGCGCTTAGTGGCGCTGGTCAGCTCATCGTTGTCTGGTTCGGCGAGCATCTGCACCTGCCAGTCGCCGCCGGTGTTGTCCTTGCCGTTGGCCCAACGGTGGCCGGTGTAGTAGAACCTGAGCTTGCCATCGTCGCCGATCACTGCGGAGCCAGAGAAGACGCCGTCCTTTTCCTCTTCCAGAGACGGGGCGAACATAATCGGCTCACGCTTCCAATTGACCATGTCGGTGGAGGAGACGTGACCCCAATGCATCGGACCCCACTGGGTGCCATACGGGTGCAGCTGGTAGAAGACGTGCCAACGGCCCTTGTAGAAGCACAGGCCGTTCGGATCGTTGATCCAACCGCCATTGGATGCGATGTGGAACTTCGGATACCAGCGGTTGTTACGCTTGGCTGCGAAGGCCGCGACGCCGGCCTCTGCCTTGGTGAGTTCCTCGCCGTGGTTCTTGATTTCGTGAAGGACAGGTGCGTCCGGAGTAAAGCCAGTCATCGTTGAATGCCTTTCTGAATCTGGGTTATGAATTGTTGGGTAAAAAGCTTTTTGAAGATGGTGCCCAAAGCGGAAAAAGGGAAACGCTTCGGACACCACGATTGTTGTTATGACGCGTACGGTACCGATGATGATCGCGGGAGAAGGGATGTAGGTTGCGACCACCATCGACGCCGTACGCCGACTTAGTACGGGCTGAGACTCAGGCCTTCACTTCCGCACCAGCGGCCTTCATGGCCTTGAGCTGCTTGTCAGTGTAGAACGGATCGCCGCCGACTTCCTGATCATCCTTCTTGATGACGAAGAAGCCGTAGACCAGAGCCGCAAACACGATGGCAGAGATGGTGAAGAAGGTCGGACGGTCGCCCATGGCATCATGCAGAGCACCCATCGGGGTGGAGAAAATCACCTGGCCGACCTGGGAAGCGATCTGGAAACCAACCATGTACAGGGTGGCAGACAGCTTCGTGTCGAAGTGCAGGGTGAAGTAACGGAACGCCGGCAGGCAGAACAGCGGTACCTCGATGGAGTGGAACAGCTTGACGATGGAGACGGAGACCGGGTCATGGAACACGCCGCACAGACCGATACGGGCGAACATCACGGTGGCGCCGAGCAGCAGGGAGTTACGCACGCCGATCTTCTTCATGATGATCGGGACGACGCCCATCATGGCGGACTCAAGGAACACCTGGAAGGAGTTCAGGGTACCGTAGGTGGCGTTGCCGATTTCAGTGGTCGGGAACAGGGAGGCGTAGTAGTTCGGGAACATCTGCTGATCGAACACGGTGTAGAAGGTGTTGGTGAACAGCATGAAGACGATGAGCACCCACAGAGTCGGCATCTTCAGGACGGAGATCATTTCCTTGAAGGACGGGTTGGTCGGAGCCGCGTTCGGATCGGCCTCCTTCTTGAGTTCTTCCTTTTGCTCGGCCGGAATCCAGAAGGCGTAGACGCACAGCATGCCGAGGCCGCAGATGGAACCAACCCAGAAGTTCAGCATCGGGTTGATGTTGAACAGGAAGCCTGCGCACAGCGCCACGACAGCGTAGCCGAAGGAGCCCCAAGCGCGGGACTGACCATATTCGAAGCCGAACTTACGGGAGTAACGTTCGGTGATGGCTTCGAACAGGGAGCAGCCGGCCATGAAACCCGCGGACAGCACGATGGAGCCGAGAAGCACGCCGATGAATCGGGTGGTGCCGCCGGCGGTCAGCATCGGCTGGTACACGAACTGCACGAACGGGCCAACGCATGCAGCGACCGCAGAGATGAAGATCACGAGCTTGCGCTTGATGCCCAGCTGGTCCTGAATGGTGCCGTAAACGAACATGATGACCAGGGTGGCCAAGGAGTTGATGGAGTAGATCTGGCCCTGTTCCGCGGAGCTCATGCCCAGACCGTGGGTCGGGTCAGTGAGCCAGCGGGAGAAGAAGGACCACCAGATGCCCCAGGAACAGAAGAACATGAAAATGCCGAAGGAGCTCTGCAGATAGGAAGGATTCTTCCATACAGAACGTGTTTTACTTGCCATTTTGATTCTCTTTTTCTCTTCGCGGTGCCGCTGCCGCGCGGCATCGATCGCTTCCGATGTTGTTTTGGCTTGCGCCTGCTCGGATTTCAGCTGCCGTGCCGAAAAGCGAACATGGCTTCAAGATAGCATATGGCAACTGCTTCGTCAAACGTTTGACGTCAATCGTTTGACGTCAAACGTTTGTAAGGATTTGCGGATAGTTGAAATTAAGCCTGAATCAACTGCTGGCGGACTGTTGACACGATTGCTTTATTCGGCGTGTCGTGAACAAACGCACAATTTTCATGTATAGAAAATGGCTGTGCGAACAATCGTAAGCATTTGAATCGTTGTAAAAACAGAAAAATCAGGATATGACGGAATCTTTTTCCAACAATGCGCAGTGGATCTTCGCCGGCATGGTCGCCACCTTTCTGTACAATTTTTTTGCCAATCTTCTCCGCTCCGTGGGGGACTCCGCCACCCCGCTGGTCTTTTTGGGGATTTCCGTGGTTCTGAACATCGGCCTGGACATCCTCTTTGTGGTGCCCTTGGGCATGGGGGGTCGGGGGGCCGCCATGGCCACGGTGATCGCCCAGTTCGTCGCCGGCCTGGGCCTGTTTCTCTACACCTGGTTTGCCTTCCCCGCTCTGCGGGTCCAAAAACGCCACCGGTATTGGGACCGGGCCGCCTTGAAAAACCTGCTGAATCTCTCCCTTTTTACCTGTCTGCAGCAGTCCGTGATGAATTTCGGTATATTGATGGTACAGGGATTGATCAATAGTTTCGGGGTTGCCGTGATGGCAGCGTGTGCGGCCGCGGTTAAAATAGATTCGTTTGCTTATATGCCCGTGCAGGATTTCGGGAATGCTTTCTCGACGTTTATTGCCCAAAATTTTGGCGCCGGGCAAATGAAGCGAATTCGTGATGGAATCCGGGTGGCAGTTATTTCTGTAACTATTTTTTGTGTTTTTATTTCTCTTGTTGTTTTCGGGTTTGCCTGTCCCTTGATGTTAATTTTTGTGCCGGCACATGAAACGGAAATTATTTCTATCGGGATTCAATACCTGCGGATTGAAGGCGCTTTTTATTGCGGGATCGGTTGTTTATTCCTGTTGTACGGTTTTTATCGGGGAATTAGGAAGCCGGGAATGTCGGTCGTGCTGACGGTGATTTCTTTAGGAACCCGTGTCGCTTTGGCTTACACTCTATCTGCAATTCCGGCTGTCGGGGTTGCGGGAATTTGGTGGTCTATCCCTATTGGTTGGTTCTTGGCTGATGTTGTTGGGTTGTGGTATTATCGTAGATTGTTCTCGAGTGTTACGAGATCGGGTATTTTAAAGTCTGTTTAAATTTTGTTGAACAAAATCTTGTCGTTGCTTGATTACCCCTAGGGCGTGCCAATGTCCCTTCGATGTTCCTTTAATGTTCCAATATGATCCCGTCTTGATTTGTGCTGCGTTCAAATGTATTTCCTC